>JADEYI010000031.1_pt1 | contig 282719 bp, 430 predicted proteins | sample 8542331 | NCBI WGS metagenome assembly JADEYI01 (sample SAMN16510988, study PRJNA670497) | mine drainage metagenome | isolation source: biofilm near Copperflume 1 | place: Germany: Marsberg coppermine Kilianstollen | collected 2018-02
CTCCCGCACCATCTCCCGCCTCGCCTCCGACGCCCTCGCCCAGGCCACCGAGCAGGTGCCCCCCAGCTGCTGCTAAAAGCAAAATAGACAGAGGATATTACAATTGGAACAGAGACAAAGCCAGAGAAATAAAGAACTATTGTTGTTGTTCATGGTGATGGTACTCAGAGACCAACAGTGGAACAGGCCGTGCTGGGACTGTGCCATGCATTCAGCCATCTTTGACAAGCAGGCTTTTACAGGCAGTGTGGTGCATCTGATTCACAACCAGCAAATGGGCCACAGCCGTGAGCTAATGAGGACGAAATGCCACAGACTTGGCAAGCCTGTGGCAAGCCTGTGTGCGAGCGTTGCTCTGACATGCTGCACGGCTGTTGCATGCCACCTTCAATAATTGATGGACACGCACATGTGCATAGCAAGTCTGTACGAGCGTTGCTTCTGGAATGAGCACGACTGTCTGACATGAGCATTTCTTTCGTGTGCAGCTGGCACCACCAGAGGCGGCGCAGTCCCCAGAGCGCAACGCGCAGTCGAAGCGCGAGCGCAGCGTGATAGCGCGCATTTCCGCGGCCGAGCCGGGCGCGCAGGAGGTCGGCCCGCGGGTCGACTCGGGGCCCCTCTCCCTCGGTCTCAGCCTCAGCAACCCCACCCTCCCCCCCCTGCGCCCCATCAACGGTGCGCGCCTCTTTGCAAAGTGTTGTAAAGAGGCGGTGATGCTGTTTCTGGGGGACTATTTCGATCCACTTCGGTGGTATGCAAACAGCAGCTCCGCTAGTGTTTTGCAGGACGTTCTGAAGAACAACATGCCGCAGCAATGAACTTCTGTGTTATGTGAAGGACTTCCTCTGCACAATTGAAAGACATTCTGATCGAACTTGCTAAGGCAGGAGTTGTCTGTCTGCAGGAAACAATGCACAGCCCAAAATGCTGTCGCCGGAGGCGGCCTCATTCCGATCGCCCATGCAGTTCGGCATGAGCCGCCTGCCAGGATCGAACGGCGGCATGGACACGCATGCCAGCTGTGCGAGCAGGGCTAATGGGGCGTCCCCTCCCAAGATCAGGACGGCCCCGCCACGGCCTGGTGCGACCAGAGGCGTCGCTGCAAAGGTTACAGAAGCTTGGGGCAAGGGGGAAATTAAATGAACCGAAATTTTTTTAGAAACGAGTGGGAGCCTGCCTAGAACACGTGCAGCAGAGAGGGGTTCAGTAGTAAAATCTACCGGCAGTGCGCAAGGAGGAGGAGGCAGATGGGTAGTTGACTGGAACATGATGATTCAACTTGTTGGAGTGTTAATTTCATTTGATAACACTAGGAGCATGTGTAAAGGAAATGCAGGTTTTGTGCACATTTGAAACAGGCAGCTAGATAGATGATTCTCTCTGTGAGCTATAGCAGATCTCAAGACGCCCTCCTTACGATTAGCTAATGAGTTAGTAACAGGTGCCTGTGTATGGTATTGGTAGACTTCTGGATTGTGGAAAGCAAGGGCAACACTTGATCTAAATGTAAATTTATTTTCTGGAGACTTAAAGTGGGGTTTTCACAAGCATACGCCACCATCTGGCCGTTGGCACTGCATCAACCCTTGCATGTCTTTCAAGAGGTGGATGATCCAGACAAATTATCATTGGACACATCATTACAAGGCATTTCTCCTGCTGTATTGGCATTGATGACAGCCCATATCTCAGTCAGTCTCAACTCAGTTGATCAACACAGGCAATTTGAAAACTTCTCTTGTGTTCAAAATTGGCGTCACGTTGGCGTCTGTGCAGCCTTCAGGACAAGTACACCCGCAGAACAGAGCTGTGCAAAATTTCTGGCAGGCTTATCTTTTTCTGAACAGTCAGCACACTCTCAGCATTCAAGCAACAACGATCTGTCTATCTGGCCTTGCTGCGTGCCTCATTGTAGGCATCCCCGACGGCACCCTTGGCTTCCCGGTAGTTCTTGTTCACGTTGCGCTGCAGCAACACACAGAAGGTCAGTTGAACAGACTCTCAAAGCTTCAGATCACCAGCAAGGAATTGTAGCGGATCGCGCTCTCTGTTCATAAGGAGTGGCCAGACGAACAGCGTGGGGAAGGGCAGCAAAAGTTGTACCAAACTATTTGACAGGCATCATCATGGTGGGTGGCATATGACATTGGCGCACCTTCAGGTCACCAGCAGCATTGTCCAAGGACTCGCCCTTGAAAGCCTTGTATGCAAAGAAGCCGCCAACAATTGCCAAACCGGCGTAGGAGGCCTGTGCAAAGATCAGCACCACGTCAGCCAGATCATCCAAGCACAATTAGTCCAGAACTAGCACAGCCAGCATGTCTCAAGCCCATTGTTTTGTAAGGAGGCGACAGTGCAATACCTTGTAGATTGTGCCAAAGCCCAAGATGTGGAGGACGGTGAAGGCACCAACTCCAGCTAGAAGGGCAAGCAGGAACTGCACAGCCAGACAAATGTTTAGATTCTTCCTGTGGACACCCTCGTCGGCGCTCCAGGGGCACGGCTGAGGGGGTGACGCAATGGGATGTGCACTCGAAAGTTTTGCAATATCCTTCTCGCCTCCACTGAGAACAACTTCTCACCTGTCCAGCGTCTTGTGTCATCTTCGCTACTCACTCACACGACCTGCAGCAACATCACAAACTTGAAGTCAGAACCGCAAAAGCCGGTCGTCAGCCAACATCTGCCTCTCCTGCTGAGTTTAAAGCCATTCCTGCTGCCTTGCACATTATTTACAGAAGATATGATCAGAAACAAGCTAACACCCAGAGCTGCAGATGACTCAAACTCAAATCCTTACAACTTCAGTGTCCGAGGTGTTCCCAGCTGACCTGTCACTCGACACTTTGGAAGTCTCCATCTTTGACCTTGGCTGATTTTTGTTTCTCTAGAAACTACAAAGCATCAAATCTCACAGCTATCGACGGGCTGGCCATTGACAATGGCCCATTGTGCCTCACGTTCACCAGAAATTGGCGGCATGGCCGGCTGTGCACGTACCTGGCAAGAGGTTGTGCAGTCTCGAGAACGCTTCGTGGATTCAGCAAGGAGTGTTCGTCGTATGAGTAAGCTTTACTGAGCTCTGGCGCGTGTAGAAGATGCGGGAAATGAGACTCTCTCGAAGGAGGTAAGATCAGATTAAAGGACGCAGCTTCCCTCTGGATCTCCTCAATCGGGAAGCTGCCCGACAGCTGCATCTGCCAAGGAGATTCACCTGGGAAAGGAAGTTGACTCCTGGAAGTTGAGCCAGGATTGTATACCATCCGCTTTGTTTGCTTCCATGTTTGCTTGCCAGATTTCAATGCTGCTGACGGTAGGTTTACTGCTGCAGCTGATCCACCCTTACTGCATGCACGTGTCTTAGGCAGGCTATCACCCGTCTGTACTCCTACAGAAATTTGCTCTCCTTGTATCAAAACTCCTGAAGGCCTCGGATGTGGAACGTCCCCTTCTTTCCACTTTCCATGTGGACATGCACCTGCACCTAGGCCTGATGCACACATGCGCTCGATAATGGGAATCAGTGGAGCTAGCGTAGCCTCATTGATTTCGGTGCTGCTGCCAGCACTGCCGGCACACCGTGGCGATCATTTGAAATATTTGGACTCCTGAGATCAATTTCGGAATGACTGCGTGTGTTGAGGAGTAATACATATGTACTTCCGAGGCTCTAGATGCAAGTCAACTTGACGTGAAGGGACCAAGCTCTCATGAAGGCTCTACTTCATCAATGTATGCCATACATGGACTCCATCGGATGAACAGTGTTCAAGTCAAAGTTTAACCCCGGGCCCTATGGGGAGGCCTCAATCCATGTTCAGAGGCACACTCTCTGGCTGCAATCATGCACTTGCATGCGCGACTTCAAGCCCAGCAGTCATGAGTTGCCACAATCTGCCCGGCATGCAGTGCCAGCTGTCTTGCCACGACTCAGCGGCTGCCATGCGTGGCAGCCCAGAAACCGCCTGCAACTGCCAGCGACACCGCTGCAAGCCTGGCTAGGGCCTCAGACTCTGTCTCAAAGTATTCCGGGCCCAGCGGAGTCCCCAAAGCTATTGTGGGCACTGCTCTGAGCCACCGACAGTACTCATCGCACAGCCCATGCTCCCTAGCCCCATGCAGCATCAGATCCAGGTACTGCTGCCTGGGAGGCAGACTTTCCCTGAGTCGCAGCAGCTTCTGAGACTGAAATGCCCTGGCTGCAACCTGCTTGCCCTCAGATGTCTCTACTACCAGTTTAATTGTGCGATAGCCAGTCTCGCGGCTGGCAATTTGATCAAATTCTGTCAAGGTCAAAGTGTACAGTACTCCATGAGGGCCGGGGTAATAATGACGTCCGGGCCCATGATCTCTTTTGCCCGAGTTCAGGGGCTCTTCAATGAGAGTTGCATAGCCGCCTCTGTGGGCAAAAGCCAGGGTCCAGGATGCTGGCAGTTGAGCTGGCTCCACTGCAATGGGGTGGACACCCCTCTTCTGCAGGGTGCGCCCTGACATGTTTGCTCCATAGGCAAAATATTCCACAGTGTCCCTGAAGGGCAGCCTTGGTCGGCTCCCTGCTGAGATCACGTGCCCAGAATTCACTGGGGGCATTGATCATTTCAATGCTGTTGAGCACGCTAGGCCCAAGACAGGATCGCCTCCCCTCGTCTGCAGAATTTCTTGTAGGATTTGGCTGTTAATTCTTCTGGATCCACATCAGATGCTTCTGTTGTTGCATCAATGTTTCAAAATGTGGCACGGCCAGGCACTGATGCACCTGCACAACAGAGAGTTCAGGAGTGAAGCTCCTGACCATATTTTCCCAGATTGATCTGAGCATGTATAGCCACAGGAACGCAGAGCGTAATCGCACCTCTCAATACTCCATTCGAAGCACCACACACTGCTGCCGATGGTCATTCACACTCTGCAGAGGACCCTTTCAATGCAAATCAATCCCCCCCCATGCAATTCTGATTTTTCTAAAGAAGACAACTTATCCACAGTTGAAAGGGTCCGTAATCCAAGCGAACATACTTGAAAGTTCATTTTGAAGGCTTTGGAAGCTGGGGTGGAGCTGTGAGGTAACAAGGTATTCCGCTCCGGATAATACAGCGACGCACCTCCTTGAAACCCACCACTTTCTTCGATCACTTGACAGACTCTTTGCTACTCTCAACGACCTGAAACTTCGGTTCTTCGGACAACAAGACAGCAAACCAACTCGCAGAGATGGCCGCCGACGACCAGACAATCAAGGTATGCTCGAGCGCCACAGCTTCCAGTAGATGGGTGGTTGGTGGAATTGACAAATGATGGGGTATGCAACCTGTCAGATTCTGCCGCTTTTACATCTTTCTGTCTCATTCCAAATCCTTTGCGTTTGAGGGATCTAGGAGTGTGTTGGCTCGTGCCCTTTCTGGTACATTGCAGATGCCGGACGTTCCATCGCGATTGTTCCTAGTTCTGAGAGGTCGAAACTTTTTCAAGCCTTGTTCAAAGCTTGAAGCTACATCTAATAATTGAGTTCCAACCTGCGTATCACGAGGCCCTGTGGAACTCTCTAGGAAAGGTGTCGTGTCAGCAGCGTGCCTTTTAGGATCGATCTGTTTCTTGTGTTAGGTTCTCTCCTCTCATCGATCGGCTGCACTTTGAATCAAATATTGTCTCCAAATGATCTACGTATCTTTCTACAGCAGTGGCGCAAACCTCTTCACAGCATGAAGAGTTTCTGCACGCGCGAGCGTCGGGGATGGCGCGACACACGTGAAGTCTAGGTGTCCCTGACTTATTTCTGTGATTTCCTGCAGCAAATCGTGATCGGCGTTGCCGCCGTGCTGGGAGGCCTCGTGCTTTGGAAGATCATCAAGAACGACGACTCCGTGAGTTCACTGACCATCTAGCTTGACCAGCATTGGGTGATGCCTGTTGGGTTAACGAATATTGTGGTTTCCTTTATCTGGTGCTGTTGTGGCATTTAAAGAATATTGAGTTCTGTCAGTTGTGGCCATTGGATTGGCAGATTGTTCCATGTTTTGACACTGTCGATGCTTCCGTGCAGATCGAGGGAGCTGCAAAGGACGTGAAGGGAGACCTCAAGGGAAGGTTCAAGGATGCTAAGGGCGAGGCCAAGGGTGCGCTCATATACCCAGTCAGATATTCATGACCTCCTGCTGCTGCTGCTGCTGCATAATTAAGGATATTGGATTAGCACAGCTCCTGGAACTCTCCTCCTGATAGTGACAGCCATGCTATCAGATGCTGCTGCACTGTCCAATCCTTTTTCCTGAAATTATTGCAGCTTGTTTACTGGCTGTTGTGCTGCCCTCCAGGTGCCTACAAGGACGCCAAGAGCAACTTCTGAGCGCACTGAAACACCCATTCTTTAGAGGAGCTTCCGATTTGCTGTACCGTGACTTTGCAAACTGAACTGAAAGTAACTGTCTGAACAGTGTCTGGCAGCCTGTCTTGTGATCAGCAATATCTGAAAGGAACCTGTAATAGTTTCAATCAAATCTTGGATCTGATTATGATGCATTCTCTGGCAGCGCTGCTCCCATCCATTCATTCATCCGGAGTTTGTCATACGGATATGCGCACAGGCAGGATGAGCTGCAGCAGATATCATCAATCAACACTTGAAATCCAAAATTTCGATTCTTTTGCGCTCATTGCTCCATACCCATACCCGATGCGCACAAACCAGTGCAGTTGACTGGCTGGCCACATATCCTAGCTGCAGGACCTTGCATGCAAGGTCCTGGGTTGTTGCCTTCCAGTGTGTTCCAACATTCAGTTCATATACACATTCTTCCACCTCTTCAACCAAGCAGCACACATGCCACATTGCATTACAAAGTGCCTGCAGATCTACTTCAAATTTGTCCACGTATGAAATTTGGCAGGACAGCTGCAGGTTGCCGGCCAACCTGCACATGTGGTGCTGTATTGCAAGTATTCTTTGCGATTGTCGCTGATGTTTGCCGTGGTACAAGGAGTGAAAGGATGGATACTGCGTCAGAAAGCACACAGGATGGCTTGGAAGTTGAGTTGATGTGTGACTATGAGCGGCAGAGAGCTGACAGGATAGCAAGAAATAAACAGATTCTGGTAGAAATGGGTATAATCAGCTCGCTGGAGGCGTTCGCAGCTTCAGGACGGTATGTGAAAACAAAGAGCAGGAAACGACAGATAGAAAACAACAACCCTCAAAATCCTTCGAGAAGGTCCGAGCGGCTGCATGTCCCTACCAGAGCTTCTCTACGTATCAAAGGGGAGGCTCCTGAGCTGCGAGCAGCACTTGTACGGGAACCCAGGTACCCTTTTGTTTCTTCAATGCTTCACTGGTTGGAACCTTGTCCAGGCCTCCCGTGACGAGGAGTCTTTATCAGATTCATATCACATCTTCAAAGCTTCAACATGATCATTCAGGAGACCAATTTGCCAGAAGGACGGCCAGAGCAGTTCAGCTCAGGCATCAGATGCAAGAGGGCTGGATGAGCACAACCTCTACAGAATCAACACAATGTCAGAGGTGGCCCTGCAGAGGCGAATTCACAAGATCAAGCGATGTGATAAGCTGCAGTCGTTCGTAGAGGTGAGTCCGCCGGAAAGCCGTGGTGTGCAGTAAGTTGAGCTGGTTTATTTCAAGGAAGCTGTTCATACCAGTCTTGATTAACAGGTACTAATTGCATGCAGATTTTGAGGATGAAGGGCCTGGCAGAGCTGGCGGATGAAGCAGTGGCTGCGTTAGAGAGTTTACAAAGGCATGGCAATTAGTTAATATGCGACAAAAGGCAATAGCTGAAGGGCCGCTAGGCCTATGACTGTACGACCAGACATGTACCATTACACAAATCCAAAGATCTGTGCTACAAATTGGTAGTAATCTACATGGCAGCAGGCTCAAACTTGCACCAAAGAATGTAGATATTGATAAATTCAAAGCGAAGTAAATGGCATCTGTTTGAGAGCAGCTTGCGCCGATGTAACATCTAATGAGCGAATGCTTGAGCGACTGTGGTGCACTGATCAGTCAATGACATCCAATGCAACGTAACCAGCAAAGCTCCGTCAGAAATATTGTCAGACTCGCCAGCTGCTGCTGGGCGCCTACGATGCAACTCACTGCATCACTGCATGGCATTAGTGCTGTCTTGCTGCGTGCCAATCTCGGCCAGCGCCACAAAGACATGCTCCAGGGTGGTCTGCGAGATGGAGTACTCATCCACTCCCAGCTCAGCGCGCGCAGCCTCCATGCTGGCAAACAGGGACGGCAGGTCCAAATCCTGTACACCCACAGCAAGTCTCATCGGCTGGCTCAACCCCATGATCCTCCCACAGCCCTTGGCATCCAACAGCACATTCCCTTGAGCCCCAATCACACTCTTTTGGAATGTCTTGCCGTGTGACACTACCATGGTCTGCAAAGCAGCAAGGGCGCAGCGATTGATGGACATCGGAAAGCCTTCTAGACAGAATTTCACATGATCTGCAAATGAGCAACTTAAGAATGGCCATACTTATGTACCGGCCAAGCACTTCCACTGGAACCGGCAGCTTTCCACTCCTATAGAGGGTTACTCAGATCTCTAGAAGTCACGCAAGCAGCAGCATATCATGGCAGAGAATGGTGGGTTGTGAGGACAGTCACCTGTTGCGCGATGCTGAAGCAGAGGGTGTCGGGCAACCGGCCGCCTGTCGGCTGCAGCTGCGCGGCAGGCGCTGCGCGCTGCACCCACGCCACCGCAGCGGCCTCCACAGGCTGCAGCGGGGGGCCTGGCCCCCCGGCGGCGGCAGGGGGACCCGAGCGCTGCCTGTTCAGGCGCAGGGTGAGCAGGTAGCCGGCGCCGAAGCGGTTCTTCAGGTGCTGCACGGCCCCAAGGCAGCGCAGGCGGCCGGCCGACAGAATGCCGATGCGGCTACAGAGCGCCTCGCACTCCTCCATGCTGTGCGACGTCAGCAGCACCGTGTGCCCTGCGCGGAAGCACAGCCTCGTTATCGCCTCGACCGAAAGGTTTCTCAGTCAAAACCATCATGATGATGGATCTTCTGATGTCAGCACACGGTGCACCCGTGTGCAGGGTGCAATGACACTCTTAAGACCCCTGACCACCCCATGTATGCCATCAAATCAATCAATACCCACGCCTCCCCAAATTTGATCGTTCGCTTCCTCCTTCAGTATTGGAGATCCCGACACCTAACGTCTCGATAGAATTGCAAAGGTGGGACACCCACCACAGGCACCGCATGCTGTAACAGAAGGGGCAAGAGAATATGGTAACATAAGTGTGGTACATGCACCCTGGTCTGGAATGAGAGTACGTGAGGGTAAGAGTAAAGCGGGGAGCACGCACCCTGGTCGACGACCTGCTTCTGGATGAGGTCCCACAGGAACCGCTTGGCGCCCGGGTCCATGCCGGTGGAGGGCTCATCCATGAGCACCACCGCTGGGCCCCCCACCAGCGCCACCGCCACGCTCAGCTTGCGCTTGTTTCCCCCGCTGTACGTCTCGCACACCCTGCGCGCACAGAACTCTGGCTTCTCAGCTCATAGAGTGACAGTGAGACACCATTCATTCCTTGTAGAGTCCGCAGGAGAAGCTGAAGCATGCGCCCTTGAGGACCTTCAAGCAAGCCCAGGGAATGTGAGTGGCTTCTTTGCAGACTCTGCGCTGGAAGCCAAAGAAACCTAATGACTACAGTACATGCGTTTCCTGCAAGAGGCAATGTGCATAAGCAGACAAGCTGAACGAGAATATGGGTGGGCACAAGAACGGTGCAAGGCATGCCTGTCCGCGTATTCTGTCAGGTCGATGCGCTGGAGCAGGTCCTGCACAGTGTGCTCGATGTGGTCCGAGGGAACGCCCCTGAGACGCGCATACATCTGCAGCACCTCCCGCCCAGTCAGCGCCCCCGGCAGCGCGCTGAACTGCTCACATGAATACAGCAACACCTCAGTATTGTCATTGTGCATGCGTTGTGCCAGACGCAACGAGCGAATGCAAATAAGCTGCATGTAAAACCTCGACCCCTTGTTGGACTCGTCAGATCCAAGTACGAAGCAGTAACCATGTTGCTCAGTATTTACATCGCCTGCCGAGACCTCAGTATGTCAGCTCTTGCCGCAATGCTCTCTTTTATGTTGTCCTGGGTAGGTGCGAGGCCTTTTGCCAAGCACACAGGTAATGAGGGCTAGGTGGTGGAGTTCACCTGAGGGCAGTAGCCCAGCTGCTGCCGCGCAGCTGCAAGCTGAGTCCTGATGGAATGCCCCGCCACGAACGCATCACCCTCGTCCGGCCTCAGCTCGCCTGCAAGTATCACATCCCATCTGCAGGCAACTTTCCATATTGCACGCGCCAGCTGAGAAGCTCACTCACAGCTCTATTTACATTTACGTGCACTGCCACAATTCAATCTCTACAGCACCAATAGCATCCCTTGCTCGGGCGCCCTTGAATGGGCTCTGCTGTCCACCGTTTTCAAACCCATCAAAACAAAACAGCAGAAAAAAGACGCTGGCGGTGGAGGAGTCAAACCGCGGACCTGTGAGCAGTCGGAAGGCGGTGGTTTTGCCGGCGCCGTTGACGCCGAGCAGGCCGAAGCACTCGCCCTCGCCAACCCCCAGCCACAAACCCCGCAGCGCACGCAGCGGCGGCTGCCATGTGCCCCGGCTGTACCACTTCTCCAGACCCGCCACCAGCACCTGCCACTCCTCCGGCCTTGCACCTGCGCACGCATCGGTCTGCCGGTTTGCCACTGCTCAAGACAAGAATTGCAGCTGCAGCAGCTTAATGCCGCCTGAGCTACAGCTGCAGCTGTACTAAAGCTGCATGCAGCTTGCTGTATTTCCAGCTGTAGCCAATAAAGCTGCATAAGCTGCATTACAGCTGCAGCTTGTCCTTTTGTTGAGCACTACAACATGTCCTTCAAATCCTACTGTAGCTACCGAACCATGATAAGTGCGTGGGCTCCTTGCGATATCCTTTGCAAGGACCTTCGCCAAAAACAAGATTGCGCGAGTGAAGGCACTGCCAGTTGTGCGTTCTGGGTGAGACTGAATTATGCAACTTGCTCCAGGCTTATGATTTGACTGGAATCTTTTGGGGCTGTCCGCACCTGCTTGCATGGCAATTCGCTCTGCCCTGACATCCTCATCCTCATTTGCATCCTCGTCATCCCAGCCCAGCAGACCGTCCTCCAAAACCGCCTCCCCTTCCTGGTGCAGCAATCACACCATTTTCTGAAACTTCTCATTGCCGCAAGAACACAAGTACTCCAATCTGGTAGCGCACCACCGATGGACATAGTGGACTCTGTATTGGTAGCCACACAAGCTATTGCCGCAGTTGACGAGCCAGCGCATAAAGTATGCATGGCATGAAACATGACGAGGTCTTGCGCGATGCTCATTCTTGGTATTGCCAGGTTGGCAGCACACCTGCTGCAGCCTGTCATAGCCTGCCCCGGCCCTCCGCTTGCCGCGGCCGACGGCGCGCCAGCACCGCCGGAGCAGCTGCTTGGCTGACGCATGCGTGCGACCCAGCCAGCCAGACTCCACCAGCAAAGTGAGCACCATGTACACTGCGCATAACACAGGATGTCTTTAAGCTGCACATATTGTACCTATTATGCTGACAATGGCACCTCTTTGCTTCCCGCCATGGGTGCATGCAAGTGGCAGGGCTTTGGACAACACAGGACAAGCACATTGGACAGGTGTCCTACACCAAACTGACGCATGTCCAATGCAGCTTGCCTGGCAGGGTCCAAAGCCCACATGCGGAAACTTTCTGGTGGATACAGGAAGAAAACTTTGAACTTTTGAAGGGCATGTGCAGATGTAATGCTGCAGGCCTAAGGGATGCGCACCAGCGGCTTGGATGCCCATCCATGCCATGTGCTGTCCAGCGGAATTCCAGACCCAGGGAGAGGTGTTGGGCTCCCCTCTCTCCTCCCCGTACGTCTCAGTCACCTCGTAAATACCCCTGCATTTGCAGATTTCAGCATCAGGGGGCATGCACAGCAGGCATAGCATCCCTCTTGTGAATTGGTCTTGTGACAAGGGTGAACAGACCACCCAAGAGCTCACCCAACTCCAGCAGTACGAGACACTGCAGTGCAGGATATTCCTTGAGAAAGAGACAGCAGCTCGCACTTCACTCGATTCTCGGTATGCCCTGACCTCAGACACCAAGGCCAGAGCAGCCACCATGATGCCATGACTGTTTGCCTGGCATGTATTTATCATTTTGCAGAGGGATCATCAAGTGAGCATGGCGGCTGACCTGGCAAAGGCATAGTGGGGAGAACACGACACACAAAATGATGAAATGAGCACAGCGGCTGACCTGGCGAGGGCGTAGTGGGGCGACACTGCGCGCAGGACGGTCTTGAGGCCGTCATCAGTGGCTTTGACGCCGGCGCGGTGCAGGAGGGAGTAGACAGTGTCCAGGATCCAGGTGGCCAGGAAGCCCAGGTAGCCAATCAAAAAGGTGTAGCTGTTTATGCGCTGGAGCGCCAACATCTCATCCTGTGGCCACGCAACAATCATTATTAGTACATGTTTCTTCCAGCCCATATGGCTAGGTGCTTTGCAATAACTTTTCAATAATTCCCTGCCAGTCTTCCCTGTCTTGGCAGCTTCTCCACATACAAACATGCGGCCTCAGAATGGTCCGCAATAAATGACACCGAAGACTACGCTTCCTTGGTCAAGAAAAAGTCACTAGCGTAAAGTCTAACAACGACGGTGGGAGATAATGTGCCTGCAGCTGTGCCACTTCTCTACATCAAGTGCAGCACTTGGTCAATTTTTTGACCATTCACATTTTGGAATTAAAATTGGCTTTCGGAGTGCAGCAGGCTCTGAGCTCAAGCTGGTACCATCTGAAGAAATTTCAGGCAAGGCAAGGCATATTTGGGCAAGGTGGTATGATAAGAGGGAAATGGGTGCTCACAGAGAAGGCAAAGCTGAGGAGGTAGGTGAGAGCGAGGCCTGCTGCACCAAAGAGCCAGAGCAGTGCCACGACGGCCGCCATGCGCTCGCCGCGGAACTGGGGCAGGTCGAAGCAGAAGAAGCACACTATGATGCCTGCGCAACCGGACACCACAGGTGAGCACCAAAGCACTGCAGGAATTGTCCTAGAAAAGAGCACATGGCATGTCTATATCGCGGGACATGACATCATGCCCACATCACACATCGGAGGTAGTTGCAAACTGCGTCTGCACTGCAGCTGCCGCCATGCAGCCGCAGTCTCTATATTAAGTATTCAAGACATCTGTAAACATGCACATGTCTTCAGAACCCTAGCAGCTGAACAGCTGTGACGTGAAGTATAACTGAGAGCAGTGAAGAGATGCGAAAGGGAAGCGCTGCAGTGAGCGGGAGAATTCACCGAGGGCTGGGATGGAGAAGTTGAGGAGGTCCCAGGCGTAGGTGGCCCCCCAGAATGCTGAGGGGGGCGCGCCGGCCACCACCTGGACGCTCTTGGAGTGTGACTCGCGCTCACGCACCAGGAACACCGCGAAACTGGCGCTCAGCACACTCGCCGCCATCGTCAGGCACAGCACCAGCAGCAGGTCGCCTGCACAGCCAAACATAGCACATGTGAGCCAGCCTGACCGATGATGGCACAGCACGCAGCAGCAGGTTGCCTGCGCACGCCGGACACACTATGAGTGAAACAGCCTGGGCAACGATGGCATAGCACCAGCAGGAAGTTGTCTGCAGCCAGACCTAGCTCAAGTAAGATGGCTCGGGTGACAAGGATTCTGCTGCTCTCACATCAGCCTGTGCGGTATCAAATGAAAAGATCTGAGGCCCATTGCTATTGAAGCACCAGCGAAGAATTGAGTCACAACTGAAGTGAGTGTCTTCAACTGGATAAAGGTAACATGATTGCACAGCTCTACCAGATATTGCTCGAGTTGGAATTGAACAAGGACGACAGAGAGTCTGTAAGCCGGTAAACCAGGCGCCAATTTGGGCAGGAAAGGAAACTTGCTGCATGCAGCATGCAAATGCCAACCGTGTACATGAGTCATCCCTGATTAAGGGGCAAGCTTACGCACCGGCGACCTTGCTGAACTTGACGGCAGCCTCGTTCTGCAGGGTGGGCATGGGGTGGTTGGCCACGCGGATGTTTCCCTGGTACTCTGGCCCCTGTATAGACCGCAGCAGCGCATTGCTGGCTGCGTTGAGGGCCGCTGGCAGCCCATGCGTGGCCGTTGTGTTGAACATCAGTGTGTAGGACACGCTGCCGCCCTGTGCCAGCACCTGCACAGACATCGCCGACTGTGCAAGAGCTTGAAATTTACTGGGGACCTCACAGGGACTTGTTATGACCAGACATGCACACCATGACGACCCAAATGCATGCGAACAGTGCTATCTGCAAGTTATTGTAGGCCCAGCAGGTTGCCTGCAGTCGTGCTGCATGTATCGCCTAAGGCCTCTGGTTTCCACTCTGCCAATTTCACATAAGGGATACTGACAACATTATGGATACTGACAGAACAGTGCTGCCTGCAGCGAAGCAGGCATTGCATACTGGCCTTGCGTACGCAGTAGTTCCTAACATCAGACTGGATAGGGAGAAACACAGGTGAGGTATCTTTGCCCACCTCAGAGGCGCTGGTGAAGTTGTTCACAAAGAGAGCATCATACTGCGCTGTTCCAGTGTACCAGTGGTCCAGAAGCCAGCCATCCAGAGTGCCTGCTGCCGGCGCGAAAAATGGTCCGTTCCACAGCCGTCGCTCGCCTGTGTCCCGCAGCTTGTCGGCCGGGTACGCTGCAGCAAAGGCGGCCAGCGCCGTTGCATTTGCGCGGATGTCCGGTGTCGCACCGAACAACGCCGGCTGGTCCCTCAGGCAGTCCTGCCTGCAGAGAAAGTGCGAGGGTGGAGTGTGACCAACCCTCTCCATGCACTTGTTGCTTAGCTTGTCGACATTCTGTGATAAAAGCCATCTTTGAGGAAAAATGATGGATTCCTGCTCAACTATACAAAACAGGCAAACGGAAAGAGCATCGGCATCAGCAACTTGACCGAGTCCCTCGCTCCCTGAGACTGAACCCAGGATGAGCTGCCCAGGTAGGGCATGTTTTTCCGTAGATACAAGCAGATGTGTTAGCTTTTTATGCACATCCATCCATGGGCTCTGGTATACTACTCAGCTTTAAGACAGCTATAAGTCATACAGCTTTAAGACACGCCCTCCCCCACGTACCTGGAGATGGAGAGGTATGGCTCCTGGGGAAATGCGTCGGTGGCGTGGCGCGCCCACAGGGCCACCAGAACGAGTGCGATGGGCACCAGCAGCTGAATCACCACTGCCAGCTTGTCCCTCCTCGCGCTCACCACCCGCTTCACAAACAGCGCTCGCCACTGCTGCGCGTACAGCGACAGGCCCTGCGCAGCATGGAACATTCTTATGCAATGTAACATGTTTTGTTTGTAATCCACTGAACCCTACGGTGCCAGCTTACGTTTTTTTATTTGATGCACATCATTCAAGGAATATGTTTTGCTAATTGGTAGCAATTTCAAGGACAAAGGGGTTCAAAGCATGCCATGCACACCCTGGCAAGCTCTTGAGCGACATCACTGACAGAGGCCACTGATAAAAAGGCTGACTGCCTGAATTGCTTCACAATTCAGGATCCACATCTACAATATTGCCGGTGGTATGTTGCAAGCTCTAAATGTGTCGCAACACGTGAGCACGCTCGTCACTATCCATGAAAGTGGAGAACCTTCATCATAAAGTTCTGCTGGGATAGTATACACAGAAGGCAGCGGGACACACCCTGAGCAGAGTCACAGATGCCTGGCTCCCCTTGGCCTCATTGACTCGGCTGCCGGCCCCGCCAGACAGACCATCCACGTCTACTGCCACCTCGTCCTGCTCTGCTTTCTGGGCATCTGCGGCTGGTCCAGGCAGGCGCGGCTGGCCGGCTTTGGCGTCGGCGGCCACCGCAGCGGAAACGGCCAGAAAGACCTCTTCGAGGGTTGTCACCTCGAGGCCATAGCTGTCCACTCCCAGGTCCGCCTTGCTGTCTTCCAGCTCCCGCAGCAGCGCCGGAAACCTGAAAAGTTAATTTAGAATTAAAAAGGAAAGTAACCTTCCAGAAAGCGATCTCGGCTGGAAGCTCAGAAACCGAGTCTTTTTACCTTCTTACAAGGTTGCAAAGATTTCACCGCACGCTGGAGTAAGACAGGTCATGCACAGGCCACCAGGATAGAAAGTGCATGCGCCATGCACAGATATAAACTGTTCCAAAACAGACAAAGAAGGTAGCCAAGGGAGATGGCATGTGTGCTCACTGTGAGGTTGCCTCTTTGGGCAGGCGGAAGGCCAGCTCAGCAGGGCCTCTGCTGACGAGGACGGCCTGAGGCACATGGCGCCTGATCAGGGCGTCCAGGGAGGCATCGCCCTCCGACAGATCGGAGAGGGAACGCGTGGAGACCACGCGCGACATCGACGCCACGCTGCTCCTGCCATCCTCTGACCTCACGCTTGACACCCTGCATGCACACGAGGAGTTCTCACTTTCTTAACATTTGAGCAAGCTTGGCTCACACACAGACTGCAGGGGCTGTCCTCTTGAAACATGCAAACGAAGGCACCAAAAGCATCAAGTCCAAGAAGAGCCACCGAGATTCCTGAGGTACAAGCTTCACGTTTCATGTGAAGATGCAGAATTCGGGCAAAGCGCACAATTTTTAATGTGTTGGTTTTGTTACATGCAAACAAGACCAATCAGCGCACTCGACCCATGAGGCATGCATACAAAAAAATAGACAAAATCAAAGCAACAACCATGACTCCTCACCTGTCTGACTCATGAGCGCGTTGCTTGACGACCGTAAGGGTGTAGCCGACGCCGTAGCGGGCCTTGAGGTCCAGGGGCGTTCCCTGCGCAACCAGCCGGCCGGCAGCCATGATGGCGATGCGGTCGGCCAGCAGATCGGCCTCCTCCATGGAGTGCGTCGTCAGCACTATCGCGCGGCCCGCCCGGCTGCGCCGTATCACCTCCCATGTGAACCTGCGCGCACCGCGGCTCCTCCCCTCAACTTTTACAACTTTCCTTGGAAACTCCGATGTATATAATCTGGAGAGAATATGTCCAGGTCCTGCGAAATATCCCCACCGCAAATTTCTTGCGATGTATGAGTAATGACAATGGAGATCATGACTGTACGCCTTTACAGCCGCATAAAGGCTGAGGATGGCATGCACCAAATCTACTTGTCCTGCTTTCGCTTCACATATACCATCGTGCGAGTCACCGTGACTGAAATGCTCGGGATCAGCTCTAGAGTTGATGACAGCGACAAATGTCAGCCAGCACGTTCTTGCTTGGATGGCAACACTGCCCCTGTTGCCACAAGGCGAGATCGCGCCCACGCAGACACACAGCGCCAAATCTAGAGCTGACTCCGACCACAGGGAGGCATCTGGAATCCGATTCTCAAGGAACTGTACTGAGCAATGAGAGGGGCACAAACACTGCAGAGCCTGCAGCAGACTAAATGCTCCAGGCAACTAAACACATGCACAGAAGAGCCTGCAGCAGGGCCAGTGCCGCTCTCAAACTTGGGGCACCTGCGCGAGTAGGGGTCCATGCCGGAGGTGGGTTCGTCGAGGAAGACGATGGAGGGGTCCCCCAGGAACGCAATGGCCACGCTCAGCTTGCGGCGCTGCCCGCCCGAAAGCTCCTCGGCCCTTGACTCCAGCTTCTCCTCCAACCCTGATAAATCAAGACACTAATTTGAGTCACTCTATTATGAGAGATAATTGGGTCCACTTTTCTGTCCCCATCTATCTCTCTGGTAGACACAGAGTTCCAGAGCCTTCGGTGGCCACCTTTTGTTCTGTTGAGCAAGCAGTCCCAGAGCCTTCAGTGAGAGAGAGACCTGAGTGAATGCTTAGACAACAAATCAGGTCAAGCGCTGCGCTTCCTGTCATGGCAGGAGCAATGGGTCGCAGAGCATCCAGGGCATGCATGCAATTAAATTTTTGATCCTTCTGTAATAAATATATACCAGAGAAAACGTGACAAGAGAAAGGAAAAGGGAGCAGTAAAGTGCAAATAAAGAGCAAAGTAGGGCCTCACCCACGTCCCGAGCAGCAGAGACCGCTACAGTGTGCGCGTCGTGCCCCCGGTAGCCCTTGATGGCGGCATAGAGCGCAAGGTGCTCGCACACGCTGATCTCCGGCCACAGGATGTCGAACTGGGGGCACACCCCCAGGCTCTGCCGGATGCGCGGCATGTCTGTCAGGATGGACGCCCCGTACACGCGCGCATTCCCGCTTGTCGGCGTCAGCATGCCTGTCAGGATGGAGATCGCCGTCGTCTTGCCGGCCCCGTTGTGCCCTGCATGCCCCAGAAAATGGATTCAAATGTTTGTTTGAACTCAGAATTAAATCAACAGTGCTGCAGAACATCAAATCAACCCCGCGATCTGTGAGTGCGGTGATCCTTGATATTAAAAACTGGGGACAAGACCATGAGGGTGCTGTTTGTTGTGGTGTGCTGTTTCTGCTAGTATTTTTGACGAGCTCACACAGCCACGGAAAGCTTAACCATTCTAGTCAGCTCAGTCACAGGCAAGCAGCTATATCAGAAAAAAAGTAGATGCTAAGGTGCGCTCACCGAGCAGGGCGGTGACTTGCTGCGCCGGCACGTCCAGCGTGAGATTGTCAACTGCCCGCTTCAGGGCACCATCAGTGGTTGCAAAGTCCTTGCACAGGTGCCTGATCGCTACGGCTGGTTCCCCGGCAGATCCATCCCCCAATCCAGCAGATGCACCTAGCGCCTCGTCGACAGCTAGTCCCTGGGTAGACTTGGCCCCGCTGTGTCGCGCTGACGGCCGCCAGTAGGATCGCAGGAATGGGAAGTACCATGGCAGGCTCTGCCCATACCCGCTGGCAACCACCTGCAAACGGTGCCCCTGTTAACGAACGGTCCTGGCACAAATGACGTGCATCATATTCTATTACGCAGGACCCTGTGCACATGTTGGTGTTCCTCCTGTGCTTTGCTGTGTGTCAACGAAATGGCTGCTGCTCTGACTGCAGCCTGCGGCCAGGCAGTGTGTCAAGAAAGCACAATGTGCTCTTACAATCCCGCTGTTAGCTGCTCAGCTACTGCACAAATAACAAGCTTTGCACTTGCAGGAAATTGTTCAAGTAGGCAGCGGACCTGGTCGAGGTACCAGGTAAGCAGCCCGTAGAGCAGGACATCGAAAGCCAGCATCTGGAGGACGGTGGCAGCGGAGAAGGGGTACTGGGAGGTCATGTTGAGGTGGACAGTGCTCCAGCTGACCCCCCGCTGGGACCCCTCAAGTTTCAGAAGCACCGTGGCGAACAGCGAGATGGCCGAAGGCGGCAGCAGGCACGCCAGTGGCCAGCCCCAGCCGCCGTACGGCTGGAATGTAGGCATTATGTACCTGTTCAGCATGGCGGTTGTCATTTATTGTCATTCTTGTAATGTTCATCACTGCACGCGTTTCCTGCCAGAGGCAGCAGTCAAGCTGCAAGTAGGGGCTACCAAGATTTTACCCACTGATGGACTCGCCAGAACCATGCAAGACCCAATCAATTGTGGGCACGGTGCTCACTATCATACCGCCCCTCGCCAGTAATCACTGAGGGAAAGTAGTTATCAATTGATAGCAACCTTTCTGAAAAAAGTACAACATCCACACGCTGTTGGTGCCAGTGATCCCTCGATCAGCACACATGCTAGCGCCCAACAGCCAGCAGACATCTGCATGGACGTGCCGCAGTGCGCAATGCAGGAATGTCTGCCCCAAATTTGATGGGCAAGACTTGCGCTACTTGCGCCGACTTTTTTAAGCTTGTCCCGTGCACAGAGCTATCATGGAAAGAAGATGCCAAATTGGTAAATTAGTCCGAAGTTGTCCACCAAATGTAAGTTATTCTCCCAAAGTGTAGAATATAGGCGGTGGTGCCGGTACAAGGTGACTCACCCGGGCACCATGGCGACGGCGTACAGCATGGCAGAGGCCATGCCGGCAACGCGCGACTTGGAAAAGAGAGTACTCAGGAAGTACGCAAACGCCAGCAACGCCGCAGCCGTGAGCCACAGCAGCGCCAGCATCAGCACAGGGTCTGTGTGCGGGAAGGGGTACAGCGCGATTGCAGCACATAGCGCCCCCGATAGCGCCATCGTTGCAAAATGCGTCAGCGCCCACGCGCTCCAGTATGCAGCATCCTGCATGGCAATTACTGTATTAATCACGTTTTAAAGCTTTTTGAGCACTGTCTTTGACATCATGAGCTGAGCAGATGGACTGCTGCAGGGGAGCAAAATCACAATTAGAACCAGAGATTCCAAGGTGACATGGTAATTCTCCGCATGTTGGGAGAACAATCAATTATGCACTTCTGCACATGTGAAAATACTTCTCTGAGTCTGTGGCTTGCTGCCTCCCTTGCAAAAATGGGCATCTGATGTTCTTGAGATCAAATGCCGCCCATGCATGCAACCTTTGCATCCTGCGGCATATTGCAGGGCAGCAACTTGCAGGTTCTTGACACTTTGTTACTTGCGTACCTTGAGGCCGAGGATGCGCATGCCCTCTCGCAGGCGCAGCTCCTTCTCGCGCACAACAGTCGCCACCGCGACCCTCGTGGGATTCAGGAAAGCAAACACAAGCAGCAGGTTGAAAGCGGCAGCCGCGGCGATGGCGGCTGGGTCGAATGTCACTGCCGGCCAGGGGAATGGCTTCACCGCCACATCCACCCTTGCTGGTCGCTCTCCCTCCCCCAAGGAACGCCCCAGGATTGCCCTGAGCAACCACAACTGCTCCTTTCCTCGAGCAAAAAAACAACAACATTAATAGATGTTCACCTTGATGTGCAAATCACTGCAAAGGCACAGGCCTTCTAGCTTGTACCATGCTGGATGCAAATTGAGATTACAATGGGACAATGGGAGGTGAAAGGCAGAATGTAAGGTCAAAAGCTGACCTGTCGAGCGCTTGCTGGATGTTGGCAAAGAGCCAGTACATGCGGTACTGGGGATCTGGCAGCAGGTCGAACTCGTTGTAGGTGAGGCGCGTGGAGGGCAGTTCTGTGTGATTGCCGCGTATAGTGTAGGACACATCTCCGTCATTTGCGCCGGTGTCAAACGTGATTATGGCGTCCACTGTCTCTGGCTCTGCTGCAGCCCGATCCAGTGCCTCCTCCTGCCCACCATAGCACATTTTATAATTTACATAATCAATGAAGATGACACAGCTAGAAAAGATCAGAAATGTGTGGCAATTCACACGAGATGCAAGAGCTCTCCCTATTGCGGCAAATAGCAATTCAGCCCATCTTGGCTGTCTTGATACACAGAATCTGACCTTCCAAGATGCTCGCAGAACAGCTCCTGAGGCATTCACAAGGGAGGCACCTCTGTGGCATAGCCAATCACATTGGCCCGGTTCCCAGAGAGCACTTGGTCCCAGCAGCCCTGTGAGCTGAAGCAGAGCTGCTGCTCGGCGCACTGCGCAGGGGCAGCAGTGTCGCGAAACAGCGCATAGAAACTCTGGGAGGACGCTGATTTTTTGAGATTGTCCGCCGGGCAGGCTACTGTGCGCGCAAAATTACGCATGACTGCTGTCGCTGTCTCGCTTGTATTGGGGCTGAACAGCAGCAGTGCCCGGTAGCCTCTTGCCGCAGCCGGCCCTGCAGGTTAAAGTCACTCATTGGCACTCATAGACCACCTTCTATTCATAATCTTGAGACTATCGGCCAGACAATCGCAAGACTGAGTCATAGGGACAGCAATGCCAACTAGAGCAGTAAAGTGTGTGCCTGGGACCCACCACAACCGTGCAGCCAGCTTGGTGGGCCTGTGACAAACATGCAGGCCTCTTCGGTGCAAAGACAACTAAAGTTGTCTTCATGAGGAGAAGAGCTTGCCTTTGTATTCGTTGGCCCAGTTGGGCAGGTCCAGGTCAATAGCCTGGAAGAGCTGCGTGGGGATGGGCTGCGGCTTGACATCGAAGTAGTACTTGGGTAGGCACATCAGCAGGAAGAAGGCGGCTGGCGTGAGGATCTCCAGCAGGAGCGCCACCCATCCCCCAGCCCCAAAGAAAGAGCGGCCGCTGCGCGTCTGCAGCAGGAAGTTCTTGTGCAGCACTGCCAGGAACTGCCTCCCTGGGCTGGGCCTGTGTCAGAAAAAGGCGTGAGCTCAGTGAGCTGTGTCCGAGTTGCGTAGAGGACAGCAGGGATGGTGGCTCACAGGGTGCTCTTTGGGAATTTGACATATTGTGGCATCGTCTGTTGAGTACTAACAGAATTTGAAGTGTACTTAAGACTTGTATGCTGGCAGGAAAGTCTTAGTGCACTCGGAGTTGCCAGCAAAACGGGAGATGCAGATGTGAGATACAAGTACGCATATTAATTCAGAATCGCAGAGTGACCGTACTTGCGCTGGAAATGGTTGCCTGGATTTCCATTATCGTCTCCTCTCATTCGCATCGAAGGTCCTGCTCCATCGCTCCTGTCGTCTCCGGCCATCCTCACTGCTACCCAGGTCCCTTGTAAATCATAATACTCACTATAATGGACGCGGGGTCTAGTATCGATCTTCTATTGCACAAGCATAAAGAATAGGATGCTAAATAGCTCCACAGCAATGCGAATGGAGGCGCGGAAGCTCAAGTGCAGCTCTAGAGATCTGCCACCTCAGAGCTGAGTAATTGTGAAACATTGGACCGATCAGCTTCAAATTGTTAGAGTGCAGGAGTCCCTGCCAGGGATACATACGTCAAATATTCTTAATCGATAAGAAAATCCTCTGTCTCCGAAGATGTCGACTTCCAAATCTGTGATCGAAGCATGCCGAGACGAAGAAACAAGAGCTCACATGCTTGTTCATCGCAGGGTACAGTCACAGATTACCCCAGTATTGAAAACAGAGTCAACAAATAAATTTATTTGATTTGAATTGTCCTCAAATCTAAGAGTATGTCTCGTTTTCGTCACAAGATTGGAGACAAGATGCCATATTCCAAGGAATAATAAAAGTGCCAATGTGCAGGACGAATCTTCTCCTGTGGAGTTTCCACAGGAAATATGGCAGAGGGTGGCAGAATTCATGGAATTGCAGGATTGGGTGAGGGCATCGGGGACATGCAAAGCAACGTGGAAGGTTCGGTTGGAAAGTTTTTCGGTCAGGAACTGGGCGCATCTGGGCATAGCAGGTGAGACTGTACAGGCCACAATCTGCATCCATTACCGTTGATGCGGATCCTTTGATCAGCATCACCCAGCAAGTCAAACGATCAAGGCATGAATGCGTGCATGCTCAAGCGCTGAGAGTGTTGACCATGGGTTGCAGGTGCAAAATGGGTGGCAGCAAGACTTTGCCACACCCGATTCATGGGCTTATCATTTGAGGATGCAGACAGGAGGAAGTTTGCTCAGGTTCTCATGGCTGCACAGCCGAGTGCCACCGAATTGAGGCAGTTGGCTGTGCGTTGGCGGCGGAAGCAGTGGGGTGGAGGCGGTGGGGATGCAGATGCCATGACTGCCGTCATGTTTCTGACTTGGCTCATTGCACACGCCAAAAACCTCCGCGTCTTGCACCTCAGCATTTATATGGTGATGCCACTGCCGCCGATGCCGCAGTTGCGGCACTTCATCATGTTCCACCATACTCTCAACTACACAGCCACCTTGCAGGATCTATCTCTGCTGGCTAACCTGCAGACGTTGATGCTCGGCAACGTCGCTTGTAGGGACGTGGATGCAGAGGTGTTGCTAGCCGGGATGTGTCACCTGCGTCATGTGCATTTGGATGGGGTGGTGCCCTCAAGGCTAGAATTGCCACACCAGGCATCACTCCATGTGACTCTATATGAGGTCTTGGATCTGTATCACCCAGTCTGGGTCACCGTGCTACCAATGCTGCGCACTGTCAGGTGCAGCAGTGAAGATGACTTGCTTCAGCTACCTGACTTCTTGAATGCGCCAAGCGGTCTCACTCATGCACTGTTTGATGTCAACAATGCCGGCTCCAGCGAGAAGCCGCTCCGTCTGCGCGAGGCTTTCATGTCATCAGTTGTCGTGCACATCAGCTGCCATGATGCTCATGTTGATGTGTGGGGCGGGAGATGGAAGCACCTTTGCATCAATGCCACAAATGACCTGGTTGATTGTGGTGCAGACGAGAAGTTGGTGCCTTTTTTTTGCCCAGATTTTTATCTTGAATACTCCATGGACTCGGCCAGGGCCCGGAGTCTATGTACATACCCCTGGCTAGCGATGTATGGGTATGCACAGTTGTTCAATCCACATAAGGCTTGCATGTGGAAGGGACCAAGGAATAGCCAGCCTGTGTCCTTTGATGACCATGCGTGCAGCTGCGGTGCATGCATTGAGTGTTTGCAGAGATCTGGGGAAATGTCTTTTTAAGTACTCCCTCCTTACTGGACTCATGCACACAATGCATGCCCAGTCCTTGCGTATCTCTCTCTGGATTTGTCAAGCAAGCATCATCTCCTACTGAAAGAGCGATTTAGCTGACCGTGAACATTCGAAGGTTCTGAAGGCAGTGAGCAACATCACCGAGGTGCTGATGCAAGTGTACCGTCTTGGGACCCCCAAGCAACCATTACGTTTGCGTGAGGTTTTTGCGCCATCAATCAAGGTCTGTATCAGCTGTGAAGATGCCTGGATTGATCTCTGGGGTGGCAAGTGGCGCCACATGTGCATCACCGTTGCCAGGCGCCTTGTGCTATCTGATCCAAACAGCAAGCCAGCTGCAATGCCCTGACTTTTTATCTTGAGTGCGCCACGCTGGATGGAGCATCCTCGTGTGCTAGAGCAGTAAGCGATGGGTCTGAGTCCTTGGATGGCGGCAGGAAATGTGGTCTGGAAGGGGCCAAGGCAACCCTCAGTGCCCGTTGACGACATTACGTGCACGTGTGGGGCTTGCAATGAATGTCTGATAGCGTCTGGGGTAACGGTGGACCCAGAGCCGTGCTGATTCTAAATTTCACTTAGCGGCCTTTTGGGACCAGCTGGGAATCTGGCCTTGTAGCACAGCTGTTGTGTCCAGCTTGTTTGTTGGCTCCAAGCATATTTCTTGCACACATGACTGGCCTTGCGCATTCCTTCTAGAGGACTCCTGTTTTTAGGAGCTCAGAATTGCAGAGTTGCCTATTGAGGAACGTGCAGAAGTCTCCATTGTGAGCTTGTGTCTCATGCACCTCATATGTCTGCAAGAGGGATTCCATCAGTTTTGTAACGGAAGGAACTGACAATCTTCCGGGTTTGATAAGGTTGATATTGCAGCACGGGGTGAGCGGTGGCAAAGAATGGCTGCAAATGGGCCACAAGAAAACTTCACTGTCCCTGCGCTACCTTGCATGCACCTGTGGCGCTTGCACGGTGTGTCTGCCGAAATCTGGGAAGGTGTGTGATTTTTCCCTTGATAAGCTTCCTTTAAAACTTTAGGCTATGTTGCCCTGATGAGATGGACAATTTTGCTTGCTGCTGATGATGGTAGTCTTATGTCGTGATGCAGAAACGCAGACAGTCACTGGAGTTCGCCAGCTATGGCGCGCACTGGAGTTGATGTGCAGGCTGCTGACATGTCACACTGTGAGAGTCACAGCCAAGCAGATGGCGAATGGCAGCCGAACCCAGACGCATGTCAGACGCATGGACGACACAAATGTGGACTCTCAATCGGATCTAGGCATGGCGTTGTGGACAGAACCACCTGCACTGGACAGCTCCCCTCACATCTTCACTGTTATGATAATCGTGCAAAGGAAGGGGGAGGCACTGCAAGTGAGCTTTTATTGCAACTGCCATTGAGTGAGGCCATGTTATCTACAGTGTAAACCTGCAAACATGTGCACAAAACAGCTGCGGGCAGCTTTGCTCCAATGACACCAAGATGCATCACCATGAGCAGAATGCAGGACTACTTCATCAGTCATATCTCCTGTCTCAATTCTTTTGCAATCTCATTTGAGGTAGATTCAGAATTATGCAGACACATGCATGCTTCTTTTAGCTGCAGCAGCAGTGATTGCACCGGCCGGGCGCCGGGCACTGCCGGGCAGGTTCATGCGCATGCGTGCAGCATGCAGCACTGGTCAGCTATTGGCCATTTTCGCCGGCCTCCGGGAAGCACAGCAATCTACGTGAACACGCCCTAACACCAACAAGGGCGTGGTTTAGTTGTATCCATCACTTGCATGGCGCAAGGAAGGGAACACCGTCTTCCCTGTAACGCATGGTGGATGTCTTGCCAAGCTCTTCACTTCGATGCAGAGGCATCAATTTTCCTGATACTGCCAGTCTTATTCATCTGTGCGCTCTTCGTGCCTCCATATGGATGTCGAGATGCCACAGAACGACATTGCCACATATTCAGCTGAACAACACAAGGCACGAATTTTGTTCTTAGGGCATTGCAAAATTGCCCCGTTGTCAACAACTCAATCAAATATTCTCCCAGTACTTTCAATGAAGATAACACCGAGCCGGGGAGACAAATACTGGAAATCACTGATCCAAGGTTGTACACTGTTGTTGCAGGAAGACCTTGTGGATTGGATGCTCCCAGACGAGATATGGCAGAAGATCGCCTCTCACATGAGCATAAAAGACTGGGCGAAGGCATCTGGAATGTGCAAGACGACCTGGATTCTTCAGCTGCACTCCGTCAAGGTCACCGGATCCCAGAGCCTCGGCGTCCCAGGTAAGGGCTTTCAGCTTCACCAATTCTTCCCACACTTGGTGTATTTCAACGCATTTCTTTTATCATGGGAGTCCTGTATCCCGCGGCTCTCCTTCCCCGTTGCATATCAAAGAAAGGTTGGGCACCTCAATGGGACACTGCACTGAGCACCCCTTGATAATTCATTCACTTGAGAGGACTGTGTGCATGACAGGTGCATTATGGATGGCCAGGCGAACTTACTACACACAGAACCTTTGCCTGGAACTTTTGGCTGCAGCAAGGAGGGAGCACGCATATGCGATAATGGCTACACAATTCAATGCCAGCGAGCTCCTGCAGGTTAACTTCCAGTGGGGTGACAATGAGAGCAATGAGAGTGATGAAGACGCCGTCACGGGCGCCATGCTTCTGACTTGGCTGGCTGCGCGGACTAGTCGGCTTCGCTCCCTTGACTTGTGGGTGTTTGAGCTTCCCGCGCTGCCGCCGCTCCCAGCCCTGCGACATTTGATCCTGATGCACGAATCAGGGCATCTTGATGCAGTTGTGCGCGTCTTGCCGCTCCTTTTGGGCCTGCAGACTCTGTATATCTTCCACATTACCGACGACGCGGAGGCAGAGTGGGAGTTGCCTTTGGCAGGCCTTCATCATCTCCGTCAAGTGAAGTTTGATGGGTTCCTGCCCTCTGAGCTCACGCTGTCACCCAAGGCAGCGCTCCATGTGGATGTTTCATCACCTTGGTGGGATATGAGTCACCCAGTCTGGCGCACTGTGCTCTCCAATCTGCGCACGTTCGACTGGGTCGCTGACTTCATGAGCATGGATGATCTGCCTGAGATATTGAAGGTCCCAAATGGCCTCACAGATGTGCGCTTGCGCATGGGCAAAGTCGGGTCCAGCCAGAGTCCTTGCAGCCTGCGCGCTGCCTTTGCGCAGTCTACATATCTGTTCATCGACTGCCATGATGCATGGGTTGATGTGCAAGGCGGGACATGGCGCCATGTGGAGATCTTTGCCCTGAATCGCATGGGAGTGTCTGGCTTGCACGGCTCAAGCTGTTCAGACTTCTACCTTGAGTACGCCTTGCTTGTGGGGGAGTCCTCGCAGGCCAGGCAGGCAAGTGGAGGGTGCGAATGGGTGAGCAGCGGGAGGGAATGCCTCTGGAAGGGTCCTAGGGAGTGCCGGCACCCGCCCTTTCGCAACCACGCATGCAAGTGCGGTGCCTGCCTCCAGTGTCTGACCAAAACTGGGGAGTGGTCAAATAATTCCTGCTCTCCCTAAACCAAGGCTCCTGCGATGTGGAAATTGTCCACTGCAAAGGCTCGCCGAGCAGTCAAGCTGTGTACAGATTGGAATCATACGTATGCATATGGATGCACTACTTGTTAACATGAAAGGTCGGCAGAGTATGTCGGCCCCCTGTGGTTGAGTACAAGACCCTCGGCTTCCGAGTCCTGAGCACAAGGCCAGATGTCCCAAATGAATTGCAGGCCCTGGCAGGCAGCAACAAAGTTCCCATCGTATGAATGCATTCCAATGATCAAAATGTCAACTTTCATGACCAGTCATTTTTCAAGTCATTTTTCACCAATATATGAACCAATGCGTCTGCCACATCCCTCGCATATGTCTCTTAACAGACAAAAGTTCTCCGGTCTGGCCACAAGATCATATCCCTTCACACTCAAGGCATCGCCCAAAAAGTGTAAGTCATTCAGCCCGGCGAATTCAGCCGTCTGACTGCAGGTAGGCAGTGCACAGCGCCACAACATCTGCATTAGCCCTGCGCCCGGCGTCTGCTGCCACCAGCTGCACATCTGCACGGCTGCCGGCCGCCTGAGCCACCTCAAACGCGCGCCGCAGCAAGCCCAGCTTCAGCAGAGACTGCACCTGCACCATGCGCATTTTCACCCCCCGTCAGCCACACGCCTCTCTACGGGCACAATTGCAAACAAGCATGCAGTGGGGTTTCAGCGAGAGAGATAGTACCCAACTTGTGTAGTATAACATGGCGCCGGGATTTGCATGCATTCAATGAGGGACAGAAAATTCCTAAGGGCACATTACGGGCCCACCTTTGAGCGATGGGAGCGCATGGAGAGTACAAGTTCCTCGGCAGGGCTGGTCAGGTCGTCCTCTCCTGCCCAGGAGGCTGCCCAGCTATTGCCCGACACCGGCCGCTCCTGCCCATTCGCCAGCCCAGCCACCGCCGCTGCAAGCACCTGTTTAAACCACAAAGACAATCAATCCTTGTTGTTGGTCTTCTTCAATCACTCTAGGCAAGCATTACTACAATCTTGTCCACGGGACGGCTCTGTCAAGACATAGCCCACGCAGCAAAGCAAGGTGTGCAGAGACCCCCCACGACCAATAAAGTGAGTGACTGCTGCACAACCTTCCTCCCAACTTGTCCCCATCACATAATGCAACCGCTCTACCAGTCCTTCCTGCTGGACAGATTTCCACAAAACAAGGCAGCCATGCCAGCAAAATTTGAAAAGTTGCAGCGCACCTCGTCCCATTCTGCGTCGGTGATGGTACCCTGCACGCTCTGCAGCAGGCTCTTCAGGGCTGCCAGCTCATCGCGGCGCGCCAGGCTGGCGGCCACCGACGCAAAAGTGCGTGCCGGCCGATCGCCGCCGAACGCATGCAGCGCCCGGAAGGCCAGGTCAAAGTTGACCGGCAGCAGCCGCTCCGCCACTGCAAGCCTGCACTCACCCAATTTCTTATGCTCTGGAGGGTTATTTTATTGTCATTCTGGCAATTTGCTCACAATGCAGCACGCCTGTGAGATTTGCATCAGGGCATGCGAGAAGATCAATGTGAGCCAAGTGAACCCCCCGGTCATTCGCAAGCACTACATTGCATGTCATGTATGAAGCAGCACTTTTTTTTGCAAGCAGATGCAGGAGAAATAATGTGTGTCACCTGCGCTGCTGCATTGGAGGTGCAGAGGGAGCAGGGCACTCCCGGTAGAGGCAGTACAGCGCGGGAGCCACGACCGGTGCAGGGGCGGCGGGGCCGAGACCCGGCAGCCGGAAGCCCAGTCGGCCGCGCGCCTCGGCCGCCAGCATGGCGCTGACGCAGCGGTACACCTCAGCCTGCAGCTGCGCCTGCGTTGTCTGCTCCATCAGCTGCGCCGCACTCAAGCGCATGCCCCCAGCCACGCCCTGGTCATCCACAAATAAAAACGTCAGTTTCTACAACTGCAATTTGTTCCAGTACGCTGCATGGCCGGGGGAAAGCAATGGCACGCCGGGATGGGGTTCCCAGTGCTGCTCAATACTGTGCACGGTGGAATGATAAATTCACTGCTTGTTGAAGCCTATTGGAAGGAAAGAAAAGGTGCAGACAGCTAAGGGGTGCCTTACCTGTTGACGCGATGGTGTGCCGTGCTGCAGAGACTCCAGCGTGGTCTGGAAGTGCACCGCCGCATTCTCCAGCAGCCGGACGGCGGTGGTGAAATCCGGCGCCATAGACGACAGCCGCACACATGCCACGCCTGCCAATGGCCAAACAATTACTCACTCACCCATTCAAACTCAAAGAAAGAGAAACATCACATCAAGCTGCAAGGTGTCGATCATTTGTCCCTAAGCGCCACAGCCCAAAGTGGCCAATTCAGCGCATGTCTATCCTTCCCTCATCCCACTGAGGTGCGCAGAAGCTTCGCAGTAGGGCCATGAGCTGCGCAGCAGGACAATTCTCTCACAGGAAATGCTACTACCCCTACTGGCAACCAGGCAAGTAAGCGAGCAGGGTAAGCCCCTGGCTGATGTTATCTTATCCAAGGCTCACCTGCTTCGTCAGGCCTCCCGAGCGCCAGGTGGCACCTCTGCACGAACTGCAGCCGGGCTTCCAGGGGCAGCGATACGTCAGCATCAGCATCCTGCGCATCAGCTCCCTGCTGCCAGAGCCGTCTGCAGAGGCGTTCCAGGGCGGACCTCCCCCTGGGACCCCCGGCCGCCAGCGTCCGCTGCAGCGTGCGCAGCTCGTTGTGCCGGCAGCACAGCTCCAGCAGATGCGTGCTGTTGCCATACCTGCACAGCCGTCTTGTCGCTCCTGACTGAGAAGGAGAAATACTTGAACACCATTTCTATCTTACTAACTTAAGTTGCAAGCTTAAATTCAAATTAAGAAGAAAGAAGACTGATTGATTTACAGTGTCGCACACAGCGGTTGTCTGACTCAGCCCTTATGCCCAGCACACCTTCTTATTCTACGGCTGATTCCATGCTTGCAACCACTGGCATTCACTTTGCGGCTGCACTTGCCAGAGAAGGAGTCCAACCCTTGGCACTCTTGCCCTTTGGCTCTAGACAGCAGCTGCCACTCTACATGAACATGATAGGAAGCAGGGACACGCAGACAAAGGCAGCACCTGGTGGTGACAGGCTGGCCTTCGCTGCTGCCACCAGATGAGTCAGCGCTTGCGGGACCTTCTGAGGGAGCGGATGCGCCGGCGGGAGGGTACAGCAGCTCACAGGCGGCTGCCGCCTGGCCATGCTTGAACATGAAGGCCAGCAGTTTGGCAGGAGCATGCTCCCTCAGCAGCTTCTGCAGGGAAGCCAAAGAAAGACAATCTTTAAGCCGCAACCCCAATGCTGCCTATTTTTTTATTAAAACGGCTGTCTGGTAATAGTAGATAATATCGGTCCCAAATGAAACAGCTAGACTGTATTTACTTGTTTGTGAAAGCTGTTTGTAAAAACTTGACAAAGCCATGCCTGGCCTCGCATCTCTGCCTTTCGGGGTACTTGCATGTTCAGCAGGTCAAGATGGCATCTCAGCGTCCAGTACATTTACACTCAAAGCAAGGTTATTTCCTCATACCTCTGCCAGTGCATATCGCCTGCCCACCATCTGCGCCTCTGGCATGCTCTTGTAGGCAGCCTGCTCGGCCGAGGGCAGCCTCTGTGGAGTCCTCAGCATCTGCGCACACCCACACCAGCCCTTTATTATATAATATGATTGTTATCACACACTCTTCCTGCCGGAGGTAAGGTGCGCCTGCAGACAAGCTGCAGGTGAAGACTGCCCTATACCCTACCCCTTGATGGACTTGCCAGATCCAAGCAAAAGCCGATCAACCATGGGCGCGTTGCTCTGTATTTGTACTGGCCCCCGCCAGCCGGGGCCTCTTTGAGGAGAGATAGGAGACAAAGTGCATATCTAGGAAAAGATTCCAAACCCGCAGGGATTGCTGCAGATGAAGGAAGGCAAAAGAAGGGGCTCACCTTCAGGAACTCTGCAACAGATAGGGACTCTTCGCCATCCTCCAGTGTGGCTGAGGTGAGTGCAGTGCACAGGTCCTGCAGCGCTGCCAGGTTGACAGGAATGATGTCCTGTGTCCAGACAAACCACTCAGCACCCTGCCTTTGCCACCAGCACTCCACACATATGTACACCTTTTCTATCCTGACAGCTCTGGTCACCTCTGCTTCACAGAGTTGCTGTCATGTTCTGGTACATGTGATCACAAAGAAAGGCAACAGCAATGCATGACAAGGGGCACGAGAGAGGCATGGCTGAGTGAGACCTCAAGAAGGGTGACAAATCGCTGCGCCACATCAGCGCTCCCAGGGGACCGTAGAGCGTTTGACAGCCTCCCCTCAGCCTCCTCATACCGCGCCAACCTGCAGGATGCACCCCTCACCTCAATACACCCAGAAACATTGCATTGATCTTGACGATGTCAAAGGATCACACATAAGACATGTGGGCGACTAAGGCGACCCTTGTTCGAGAACAAACAAATGTTGCAATCAAGCAAATACACCGCGAGGCAGCCCTTGCCTCCTACTTGGCGCTTGCGCTGCCTTGTATGTCTTGCATCTCTCTTCTCGTTTAATGAAGAGCAAGAGGAGGGCCATGCTCACATGATGAGGGAGTGCGCCCACTGCTCCCACACAGCGCAGGCATCCAGGCCCCACCGCTTAGTCACATAGGCTGCCAGCGCATACTGCTCCTCCCGCACCAGCCTCCCCACCAGTGCTTCGACCTAAAATGGTACACATATCACTTCCTGCTGTGCTGTATGTCTCCGCCGTGGAAAGGCATTTGCAAAATTCTGGGCGGTAGCCTTGATGCTGCATGGCATATGTTTCTGATTGCTATCTTCGTTGCCAGATGGAGGCTATGAAGTGGCTAAAAAGCAGGTACAGGAGCAGAGATCAATGTCAGGCCTGAGCAACATGCAGATGGACAAGGGCTGACCTGTTCGTTGGACTCCATGTCATCCAGATTGATAGGGACCAGATTCCCCAGCAAAATCTGTGCCAGGTCAGCCTTCTGCGCCAGCGACGCCACGCGCGTCCTCAAAGCAGCCGTCGCCGTTGACGCCTTGGCGCTGCATGAAGATTGACACTACTTTTGCACCCTCTTTGACTTACAGCCATTGTTAGAGCCTTTTGTGTGTTGCTCTGCAAACAGCGTTTTGTGCACAATAATTGCGGTTGGAGCTGTCACACGACAGCTTGCTCCATGAAAATCTCTTGAAATTTGAGGAGGCACACCTTCTGTGGCCTGCCTTGGTTAGGTCGTCCAGCTGGCTGCTGGCAAACTCCAGGACGTCCACAAGGGTGTTGGCCGCCTCCAGAGCCCGCTCCATCTCTGTGGCATCATGTGCAAGGTCCTCCAAAGGCACACGCAGCTGCCCGGAAGCCAGCTTGCTCGCAATATCCAGCGCTGACTCAGCCGCCACCATGCGCGAGGAGCACAGAGAGAGGATCTTGCGCAGCAACCTGGCATTGGGCGCCGTGACAAAGTGGTGGTTCTCCCTGCAGAGCATGTAGCACACTGTCAAAGGCACGCCATCCTTTTGCATATTTGTTGGGGGTAAAACCCCTCCAACATCCTGGATGACGCCTGTGGGCTTCTCTGCGACTATTATACCCTATTAGCATTTTGTGTGGCGCATCAGTGTCGATCTGCAGGCATGCAAGACATGAAGGCAGCCACTCCTGCACAACCTGCAATCAGCGGGCAGGGCTAGTCTGAGAGTGGACACCGCACACATGGTTAGTCTGGAAGATACCCACCTGAGCTGCTCGTCTGCGTGCACATCTCCAGACAGCACCTGCCACGGCACAATGCCTGCCCCCTGGCCCCGCGGCCCCTGCTGCGAGGGGTCTTCACCCCACCCATTCCCCTGACCTCCCAATCTCTGTGCCAGATTGGACGCAGCAGCCTGTAATGTGTGGGTGGGAGTTTGGCTGTGAGGACCTGTGCAACACAGCTTGTCAGGATGCTCGGGGGTGCCAAAAAGGAGTTGCAAGCAAAATGCCGCTTGGTAGATGCATGGGCCCCGGCTGGCGGGGGGCGGGATTATTATTGAGCACCGGGATAATTACTTGCGGGGCAAGAAGCTATTGCTTGGGATGCGAAGAGGTGCCCTGTCCTGCAAGGGAGGCATCACTCCCCGATGGGGAACTGAGCACCGTGCCCACGGTTGATTGGGAATTGCTTGGATCTGGCAAGTCCAACAACGGGTAGGACTTGTGGCAGCCTTAACCTGCAGCTTGTCTGCAGAAACTAGCTTGTCTGCAGACACACCTTGCCTCTGGCAGGAATAGCATGTGATAATAATAATTGTTAGATATTGATGCATGAGGAAAGCAGGAGGGACTCACTGGGAATGCTGGCAGTTGAGGAGCGGCGACTGAGGGGCACAAAGCTTGGTGTGCTGCCTCGCCTTGACAAAGTGGGCACCACGTACCACCTGTCAAACTGCTCTGCGCGCCTGCAGCCACACATAAAATATATCTCATAAATTTTTCAGTAGGATTGGCTGCATCTAGAGGTATGCATCCTTGTTGCCTTTACAGAATGTGCAGGTTGGCAGACAGTACCTTGCATAGTGCAGGAGCATGGTATCATCCTGCAGCTTCGGCTGAGCTGCCAGCACATCTTTGGCAATTGCAAACTGCTGCGTCATGATCAGCGACTCCACTATCAGCGGCGGAGAACCTGCATGGCATAAAAGCACTCTCGACTTGCGTTCCAAAAAATACCATTAACATAGCTGCACCTCAAATAAGTTGAAAGGAGTGTCTCAAGGGTCTCAGGGCATCAAACTCACTGACAAGGTGCGCGAGGCGGTCAGTCCAGGGTTGGGGGATGTGAGACAGGGTGTCCAGGCCCAGCTGGGTGTCTTGCAGCTGCTCCAAAAGCTGCGCGTGCCCAGAAAGGGCAGGGGTCAGAGTGGAGAGCAGTGAGACCAGCGCCTGCCGGTGCTGCATGTCTGGCGCACATGCCAGCACCTGCAGCGCTGTTGCTGCTGCATCATCTGGCGGCAGGCTCCTCAGAAACCTACAGGTTTCCGTGCAACATCTTCTTTAAGGCTCGTGCAGGGATATATATTTATATCAGGCACTTTGTAGAGAGTACAAGTACAATTTGCCTTGCCTGCATTCCTTCAAGCAACAAGATTGTAGATACATTGTCTTAGCCAAGGCAGATGCATGCGCAAGACGTTTCATAAGTGTCTGAGTCTGGACAGAAAAGATGGGCTGGGAGAGGATTGCCTCTCACTTGAGCACTGTAACAAGGCCGCCTCCTTGGTGTGATGGGGTGTCCAAGAGAACCTTTATGTGTGCAGCAAATGCCTGCACGGGCAGAATTTGTCAGAGGAATCTATCATCCCAAGCTCTCTGATGGATGTCATGCACATTGGCAAATCTCCAGGGGTGCGAGAGAGCGGAGAGTGGGGGGATTACCTCGCTAGCCAGGGAAGCAGGGACTGGCTGTGATCTGGCGAGTTGGGCAGCTGCTTGGTATGCTTCGCATGTCAGCAGACGCCGCAACAGCAGAGGCGCATCAGAGTGGTACATTTCGTGTATGTTCTGCCAACACCTGCCAAATAACAAGCAGAATCCCACTCGCTGGTGCACGTCTGATTGCATGACATCATGAAGCAACACAATACAATACAATGCAAGTGACTTGAATATTCAGACGTCTTCAGTGAGGATTTAGTCCCTGAGAAACTTGCCAACAGGACAAGTATTAGAGTTGGGAGACAAATTCTCACTTCATTTCCAGGCGGGCCTCTTCATGGCTCAAGACATCCCTGCAGAAAGTGAGGCAGGACAGCTTTCCCTGCAGCTCCTGCTGCAAGCTGTGCTGCTGCGGCAGGTGTGTCTGGCACATGATCAAGAGCTCAATCGCCTGCTCCAACTCCCAAACTCCTGAAAAGTCAAAGAGCATCCTCAGATTTATAGTGTGAATCCCTCAAAGCTTTTGACACCTCCACAAGTATATGCAGATATGTCACTCATGCCCATGTGCTATCAATCTCCTGCAATCAATATACAAAAGTGTACAAAGTGAGCCTTGCAACATACCAATCTTTGTGCTGCAGGTGGGAGGTACTTACCCAAATGGCGGAGCACAAGTCTTGCAGAAATCTCTTTGTCCTTTATGCGACAACAGCACTCCCACAGGAATTTTTGGTCGTCATCAGTCGCGTTCATCGTAGCGCTGGAAGTGCTCTCCCTGCCATCTGACATGCTGTCCTGCCCATATCCAACCATGCCTTATATAGAGCAGCATCACCCTAAACCTGAGATTCTGAGAGCAACGACCCTGCAGCAATGCACTGCATGATGGGCCAATGTATTGACATGGTTGTGCATGCGTTGCTAGCTCTGCTGCTTGTCCTAATCATGATGTATAACCTGAGATACTTGCAACACTGAGGGAAAGTATGTTTGTTTAGAAAATGCGTCCCTTTCAAAGCATCAAAGTAAGTGGACAACCCACCTGCATGAGCTGGAGAGCCACGCCATCTACAACTTCTGTGAGCAGAGCATCCGAGGCACCACTGTCCCTGTCAGCCATAGCAACAGCTTCCTTCCAGCGCCCAGCCTGAGACAGCTTGTTTGCCTTCCGCCTGGGGTCTGCAGCTTGTGCTGAGGTGCGGCCTGTCAGAAGCAAGACACACACATCGCCCTCAGAAGCCTGAGACTGCGGAATTAGCAGGTTGGGGGATTTAACGGGAAGCGGAATGGCTGGCATCAGGGGTGCATGCAAGGGGGCAAGGGGCATACAATGTTCGGCAGCAACCTCGCTGACAGAAGCCAGAGCAGGATTGGTTTCTAGCTGTAGCTTGATCCATCTCCCCAGCGGCTCAAGGTTCTCTGCATGCTTCAGAGCAAAGAGCAGCAACTGCTCCTCTTCCTTCACCTGCACACAATTAATTCACTGTTTGAAAACATATTCCCACAAGAGAAGTGCGCAGAGAATTGAGACAAAATTGATCCGCACGTGCAACACCTGCAGATTCATTGCAGCTATTTCATACAGGCCAAGGCATGCCACAATGCTCACCCTGCTCTTCCTGCGCTGCAAATCAGCGCCGTTCCCATTAACTGCAGCAAACTCCGAGGAGGCGTGCGACGTGGCCCGGCTGCTCTGGCTCGCTGCATCACTGCTGCTGGAGCCCGGCGACTCGGCCGGGCTGCTGTTGCGGCTGCTGTCTGCACGCGGGGGCGTTTCGCCTCTGCTGTCCCCATGATGACTGCCATGTGAGGCCGGTGCCGACGCGCCGATTGCAGCTTCCCCAAAGCTGCCCGGCAGGAGCGGTGCGGAGCCCCCAGAGAGGCCGTTCAGCCGCTGCAGTACAGCGAGAGCAGCTGCCAGCGTGGCGCGCAGGGGGGAGACGCGGTGGAGCTCGCTGAAGGCCGGCAGCTGCATGCTCAGCTTTGACGGCTGCGCCGGGGCGCGTGACTCGCTGCCCAATGCGCCCAGAATGGGCAGCACTGACATGTCCCCGACTGCTGTGCCTTCCTCCTCTGCCTGCTGAGTACGCAAAGTCTGGGCTGTCAAAGTTAATAGCAAAGGGATGAATGCATGACAATGAAACCTGTGGAGTCCGACTAGAACAGATTGCGCAATGATCTCCCTGAATGCGAGAAGGCAAACAGCAAGCTGGAGTGTGTGGACATTCATGGTGGGGGATGGTGCACCTCCTCAGCTATGCAGGTCATAGTTGGCGCTCCACTTGATGCCACAGCTGATTGTCCAGTTATTGTTGTCACGTCAGCATGTACATGCCTTGGCGGGACCCTGCAAAGGAGCTCTGCGTCACCAGCAAATTCCAAGCCCCAACGGCAGGATGGGCATTGGCATCCGGGGTCTCCTTTACTCTGTTTTTCCCCTGCACACCACCGCCGCTAGCCTCAGGAAGTGCAACTTGTACTGTGCGGGCCGAACAAACTCATGTCAACATAATCTTAACATAAGGTATATTGGAGCCACCTTGAGATGCATCCTCATGCACAGAGGTGAAGGAGAGCCAGTAAAATCACCTGCACCCTGCGTGTCTGCGGCTGTCTCCAAAGTGGGAAGGCAGACTGGGTCAAGACAAGCCCGTAACACCTCATCCACCTGTACAGCAATGCGGAGTGGCTCACAGAAAGGAGGGCGAACAATAAGCGCTCTCAGGCCATGCGCATGTGCCAAATTGTGTGGCAGGTGCGGACAGGCAGGCCACCTCACAGTAGATGGACTCAGAGTGAACTAGGGGGTTTTACGTGCACCATCACCGACTCATCCATTGAGCTTGATTTGCATGCGTGATCTGCATGACAAAATTCATCATTTCAGGACCCCTGAGGAAAGAAATCACGGGTGAACGGAGCACCCTGGCAGGTACATGTCAAGCCTCACCAGGTTGCAGCCCAGCAGGGCGGCCACGCGCTCGGCAGTGGCATCGGCGCAGCCCCAGTGGACTACCAGCCGCAGCAGCAGCGCGTCCGGTAGCTGTCGCAGCATTGCAAAGTAGTTCTGCGCCTCGCTCGGGGCCGGGTCTGCTGCAGCCACCTCATCCCCAACCTGCGAGCCACGAGATATAGATGACATCTATGATGTCTGGTGGTCTGTCTGTGGAATGCCGCTTTGCACATGGCTGATGGTGCAGGGAATCATGCAATCAATAGCTTGACCCTTTGATCAGGCTGTTTGCTCCAACAACACTATGGCATGTTTAGACAGACAAGCAGTGGCCTCTTGCAACAAGCCATGAACCCGGACCCTCTTCCAGCAGCCGAAGTGACAGTGCTGCTGCAATATATTGGCTTGCTGGGGCGTTGTAATTCTGGGGCTTTGCTGTAATTGACAGTATGGTGGCATGAGGAGAGGTAGCAGCATCAACATGGAGCTTGCAGGCCCACCTGTGCGATGTAGGTCAGCATGGCGCTGAGATAGTTGCATGGCCTGCTGGCGTCCAGCGCCTTTGTGGGCGACTGAGCATCACCAATGTCAGACGCTTCGGCATCCGCGCGTCCTTCATTATCCAGATCCAGCCCTGTGCGATTGACAAGCAATGTGCCTGTTTCTCACAGGCTCCAATTCTTCCAATTTACTGGGGCACTTGTCTGCCTTTCACCCTTACAAATATGTACGCAACTCACGTAACTCATGTGCTAGCCTCAAGAACATGTTTGAAGTAGCTGTATGTCTGGCAACCCACCAGAGCTGAAGCCAATGTCCTGTAGTGCTACAAGGGGATCCGCTGGCGCGCTCTCATTTGTCAATATTTTGGCCACGTTGTGCAGGACACCGCTGAGATACTGGTGCTTGCCGAGGCGCGCATTCTCCTCAGCTTCATCCAGCATCATGATGGCCTGCAAGGCAGAAGCAGCTCAAGGGTGGAGTTAGTTTGCTTTGTATGAACCCATCTAAGCCCTCGAAAAGAAAGGCTGCTTGGGCAGGGCATTGTGGCATTGAGTCACCTTGTCTCTGGCCTGCTGTCGGGTGCCACAGGAGTGCAGAGCTCGCATGCCTGCCACTAAAGCCGGCCATGCAGGGGGGTTCCCTTCGCCGCTTTCTGTCTCTGCAGCCAAGCGCTTGAGACTGGACAGTAGCCGAGTGGCAAGATCCTTCAGCAGGACGTCCTCTTCAGTTGCTGTCTGTGGCCAGCTGCAGTCTACCTCCTGCATTAACATGAAGGTGCTTAGAAGGTAGATCCGCCCATCCATCAAAGGCATCCAGCCAAGCATGAGGAGCATGTAAGGGGCACAAACCTACGCAAGTCTGTACAGGTTCTCCATCTGCAGAGAATGCATGACGACGACACGAATGAGTCACCTTCAGCAAATCTTGTGCCTCATGGAGGACAACGCCAGCCTCTTGAGCCGTCCCATCGCACACTGCAGCAGCTTCAACACACGCCAGAAAGCGCTGCAAAGGGAGTGCTGCAGCTGGTTCCATTTCCATGCTGGCCTTTCAAAATAGTGCTGCATGCATGTATACGATTCAGGTAATCTGGAAGCCTGAAATAAACACGCAAAAAAACATCACTATCAAACTTATAGTAGACAGTGAATACAGATGGGAAGAGCAAGAGCTTGGGGAAGTGCACTTTGACTTACCGACACTGGCAACTCGGAAAAATTCCACGCTACAATCCATAAAGCCTTGCGGACTTTCTGGTACAACTATACACGTTGATATCTTGTCATGCCATCGTGAGATCTGCACATTACAGGAGCTTTCGGGGTCTTGGATGTCTCAATGTAAGTGACAAATTGGCTCTGTGAGTACAAAAAAAGTAACACCACGACGCTGTACAGTGACGCAATTTCTGCTTCACAATGCTTAAAAATGACGAAATGGGGAGTTGTCCATGCCTCTTTTGTCGAGATCAGAGCCGATCCCTATACAAGTGCTTTGCTTCAAATCTTAACATCAGCGCCCACGCACCAAACTACCGGATGCAAAGCTAAGTAGCTCCATCAGTGTTTTTCTTAGCAAATTCGATCACTGAACTCGAATCCTTGCCTTTAAGGGGCGCCATCACATGGCATGCTCATGTGCCCATTGATGAGTCAGCCTCTGATGTGGATGATCTTCGAATCTTGGACGCACTTCAAATGCATTTGTTTTTGCCAGTGTTTTCTAAGTTCAAGTGCGCGCTGGTATACAGCTCTTTCTTGACAGTATCGAAGCGAATTGAGGCCGTGCACCGCAGTCCTTGGTAAGAATTCTGGACACGGCATGTTGCTGAGGAGGCTCACAGATGCAGTCCTTAAACGTCAGCAGTTCCTCCACATACGAAATGTGGTTCCACAATTATACCGAGGCCAACATACTGCAGAGCACGATGACAGCGATGCCCTGGAATTCAGAGAGCTTGTACGAGAATTTGCCCAACGTGTTGTGGCTCCTCACGCTGCAGACATCGACACAACCAATGCATTTCCGCAAAGCGTCAATTTATGGACAGAACTCGGACAGATGGGTCTTCACGGTATGTTTCATCTGCACAGCTTTCTCAATGTTTCTGCAGCTTCCATCAGGTTCTGGAAAGTGTCTTACTTTATCAGTAGAACTCTGGAATCCTTATGGCTCTAACCCGCAGGCATTACTGTCCCGATCGAACTTGGGGGCCTGGGCCTGGGGTATCAACAGCACTGTATAGCGATGGAGGAGTTAAGCCGGGCATCAGGCTCTGTAGCTTTGAGCTATGGAGCACACAGCAACCTGTGCATCAACCAGATCATTCGGAACGCAACAGAGCAGCAGAAACAGAAGTATATCCCCAAGCTCTTGACAGGCAAGCCCCTAGAATTCCATGCTTTCACAATTACCATTCTATCTACCCACTGCACTATCATGTGTCAGACATCCCTTATTGTTTCTTGAATTCTGATCTGGTCCACAGGGGAACATGTGGGTGCCCTAGCAATGAGTGAGCCAGGCGCGGGGTCGGATGTGGTGAGCATGCGCATGCGGGCAGTCAAGGTGGAGGGTGGCTTTGTGCTGAACGGCACCAAGATGTGGTGCACCAATGGCACCGTCGCCAACACGCTTGTGGTGTATGCAAAATCTGCTCCTGACAAGGGGCCACACGGCATCACTGCCTTCCTCATTGAGAAGGGCATGAAGGTTTGTCCAGCCAGCAGTGCCAGGACAATGGTTCATTGTTTCACCGCCAGATCCCAGTGGCAAATGTGGTTTGCTTGGTCTTCCCTGGAAAGAACATGTGGTGGCGCACTGCAGGGCTTCAAGACAGCACAGAAGCTGGACAAGCTCGGCATGCGGGGGAGCGATACATGCGAGCTGGTCTTTGAAAACTGCGAGGTGCCAGAGGAGAATGTGCTCGGAGAGGTGCGAAACCCTCTTCCTTTGCACTCAAAGCCTTGTTGCAATATCAGTGCGCGCACAGCATGTGGCATGCATTGGGAAGACTACAGCCCACATGCGCATGTGGATGAGCGCTTGAGGATAATGCATGTGGTACTTAAAGGGGGCTCTTGCATGATGGCTTTGACAGTGCATGTGGTCCGCAGGTGGATCAGGGGGTGTATGTGCTGATGTCCGGGCTGGACTATGAGCGGCTGGTGCTGTCTGCCGGGCCGCTGGGGCTGATGCAGGCTGCGCTTGACACAGTACTACCCTACATCCACGAGCGCAAGCAATTTGGGCAGAAGATCGGCGAGTTCCAGGTGCCACTTCCCCTTATGCAATTTGACTTGTACAGTTGCATTGGCAGTGTCAACAAAGAGAAGAGGGATGCAGACATCAAGTCTCAGCAAGGAGAATCTTGCTAGAACCCATGCATACAATCATACATTTTCAGGTCAGATTCGGTTGGGGCGGTTTGTCTGCACCATCAAGTTGCATGCAGATGAATGGTAAGTACTGCATTAGAGAGCTGAAGCGCTGCTGTTTCTGGCGCGCAGCTTATTCAAGGCAAGATAGCGGACATGTACACAGCAACAGCGGCCACTCGCGCATTTGTGTATCGCACTGCGGCTGATGCAGATGCCGGGCGCGCCAATCGGAAGGACTGCGCGGCCGTCATCTTGTATGCTGCAGAGACTGCCACACGCATGGCTTTGGATGCTATTCAGGTGCGTGCAGTCGAGTGACACAAGGAAGAAGACAGAAATTTGTGCCATCGGTCAAGCAATGCAGTCTGTCAAACAAGTCACAGATCACTTGGGACGAGTTGTCCACTTAATCTTCATGGTTGTCAAAGGCTGCCAAGTGTGAGGCAGCAATTCCAGTTAAAATTCTCATTGATATGATTCTTGTCATCTTAGACGTGCGTTGGTGTTAGCAGATACTGGGAGGCAATGGGTACATCAATGAGTACCCCACAGGGAGGCTGCTGCGCGATGCAAAGCTGTATGAGATTGGAGCGGGAACGTGAGTAAACTGCAACCCTCTCTGATGCAGTCGAATCATTCACGGATGATCTGCCTAGCAGTACCAGATGTTCTGCATTGCGTCCTCACACCGATGCTATAATCTTGTGCCACAGGGATCTGGATTATTTTTGTAAGCTTTGTACAGAGTCTTCTGGCCAGTGCACGGCTGTTTGCAGACCTGTAATCGGCTCACTGCAAGTGTGCATGCATGCAGATCGGAGATCAGGAGGATGCTCATAGGCCGGGAGCTTTTCAAGGAATATGCTTGATGTGGATCAAGGGACGTCCTCAAGATCAAGCTCCGGAGATTGGTGAAGAGCTGGATTCAGCTGCCAATTGGCCATTGAATGTTGACACGTGCATCATATATTGACATCATGATGGTCAAGAATGATGCCCAAGAATGTTGTACACTAGTGGCCGGCAGATGGGTGATCACCATGATCATGATTGGTGTGCAATTGCTTGCCTTGTTGTCTCCACATTACTGTATTATATAGATGATCTGGGTGCCATCTCAGATTTCTCATGTCTCTTTGGATCCGGAAGCTCTGGAATTGAAGTGCTTAAGCTTGCTTTATGCACTAACAACAATGGTAAAGATCGCAATGATGGTGAGCAGTGATGGTGGCATTCACATCGCCATAAAGCTGCTGAGCGCTGTGCACACAGGCAGATTCCCGCCGCAAAAATCCATAAATCCATGTGGACAGCAGCATCTCCGTATCTTTCCACGTGCCACGCTGACGTCGACGCACGGCTGGGGAGGCTTAGATCATCGAAGACGCATGCTGAGATCAGGCACTTCTTTGGAATATGAGAGGCCAGAACTGAAGCGATCTTAGACATTGAAGTCTTTGACGTGTACTGGTGAAGAAGCTCTCGGTATACACCCTTTTCCGCGCGCTTGAAAGCGACTTGTATGGTGGCAGATGCTAGGCAGCGAGTCAGGGGCACAGCGGTGAGCTCGACAGGGGAACCTGAATGCCGCTGAACATCGCTGGCCACGGGCCGGGTCCTGGCTCCGAAGATGGGCGGGGGCTGTAGTGCCACTTTGGTTCCCTTAATACTTTGTATCTTTTTGCTGTCTGCCTGGTGTCAGCCAGAGGACTTTGTGCGGGTTCGGGACAGTTTTGAATTAGCAGCCGCACTTCGAAATGCTTCGCTGTACTCTCAGAACCAGACAACCTCCACCACTGTGCTGTTGCAGCTCCACGACTGGGTGCCTACCCTTACCTAGACCTCACCAAGTTGCTGCGACTGATGTCCACTGATCAAACCAATGAAAGCCATTCGATTTGTAATTTGTGAACCCCACCTACTCTTCATTCCCTCGTGCTTTAGCTTGTTGATCGAGCTGATCAAAATGAACCTTTGGCTGCTGCAGGGGGCAACAAATGTCACACAGTCTTCAGATTATTTTACACTGGACAGGAAGGATTGGGCTGTGCTTGGGCCAGTGTACATATGGCCTGGCCAGCGTGTGCGCCTCACAGCGCCAGGTGAGGAGCTGCCCCGGGTTGGCTTGCACCGGGGACAACGCCTTGGAGACAATTACACATACATGGATGTCAAGCATTCTTCTCATCTTTATACTTCTTAATTTCGGTGTGTCGCCCCTTGACAATAGTTTGATGTTGTGCTCGCAGGTCCGCAGCTCACCCTGGACTTTGCTGGAATGACAGCCGTCATTGCACAGAAGCAGGGCTCCTTCCTGGAAATCGACGGCATGATCATGCGTGGCTTTGCCAGCAGGCACATCCTCAACAGGGATGTGCCTCTGAACTACATTATACCCAACTTTGGAGCATGGCCCAGCATCGTTGCTGAACCGGGAGCGCAGGTGCTTGGCATTCCGTCGGACCCACACCGTGACCCTGTCTGCTTGACGTCACGCTGTATTCGGCGCATTTGCGGCGCTCTTGTGCACCAGCAAATGTCTTGGAGCGTCCTATGCGTTCTTGTGATGAAGTGACTGGTGCACAGGAAGTTGACGATCATATTGTGCATTGCAGATGAAGTTTACAAACGTGACCACCTTCTTCCTGGACGATGACTGCAGCACCTGGGCCCGCGACCCACGGGCGTCCCCCATAAACCTTTACCTGGACAACGGGGGGACCCTGCAGAGCAATATCATTGCCGTCCTTGACGGGGGAGTGCACGGGATCGATCTGCCAGTCAACAACGCCCAGGGCGCCCAGGGTGAGCGGCACCGATACCCTCCTGCAAGGCGCAAGCGAGCTCCGGAGGTTAAAGTCCGTGAAAGCCAGAGCTGCACCGCTGTACTGGCCAGCCACGATTGCCCCATGGATGGCTGTGACACAGTGCTGCTGGCGCGCATGAGGATGAAGGTGCTGGGAGCAGCACTGTTTGACTTGTTGCCGGCTGGTGCGTGCAGTTGGGAGCGTGTCGCTGCAGTACATGGACTGCAGGGCCATCTGCGTGCAGGACCCCAGCAGCAGGGCCTTTGAGATGCTGCCGAGCCCGACAAGGGCGGCGCCGAGGCCGGCCACTGCGACCGCAAGCGCTGCGGCCTCAGGAGGGAACTCTGGGAGACGGCGGCTGTGGTGGGTGGGGCTGGTGGTGGGACTGGGGGCCTTGGCCCTGGGGCTGCTGGTGGGTCTGGGGGTCTTGGTGCTGGTGCTGCGCCGGAGGAGGCGGCAGAAGGAGGAGGAAGAGAAGAACGCGCCCTTGGAATTGGCAGCCATGCAGGTATATCGAGCGGACTCAACATACTACAGCATGCCCTCAAGTGTCCACTGTCATCCTTGATTTACCTCAGGAATTCCCTCGTAACGCCCATGCAGAAGTGACCTGCACAGCTTCACTTACTCGCACTGCTGTTGGGAGCAGAGTTGGCATGACTGACATGCATGCAGGGTGCAAAGATTGCTTCGCTGGAGTCGAGGAGTAGTTTGGATGGGAAGGTGATGGATGGAGTGTCATTGCCGGAGCATTGGCGGAAGCGGTGGCTGGGGCCGCTGCAGGGGGAGCAGGTGGAGATCGGCCCTCTGCTGGGGCGCGGCGGCTATGGCAAGGTCTACAAAGGTGTGCTCTCCTTCCCTGCCTCACACCCCGCCCTCCTCTACATTTTACTGCTGATTGCCTCCTTGCTCGGCTGCTCTAAGAACTGATGAGTTTGCCATCATGCAAGTACGTAGGGGACTGCATGAAGCAACAGAGTGATGGTGCTAGATATTTTGTGGGGAAGAGAAAATGGTGTTTGGCATGTGCAGGGCGATGGAAGAGTGCAATGGTGGCGGTGAAGATTGTGGAGCACTCACACTTCCCAAAGGACCACCCGGACAGGTCGCCCCAGTCAGATCCCACCAGCAGCGATGCAAAGATCGCGCGTGAGATGCTGCTGAGCACATCCATCTCCCACCCCAACATCATAGCCACCTACAAAATCTGCACCATCCGCGTCGGCAATGTGCCTGACTCTGGCTCGCTGGATTCCCATGAGGTGTGTGCCTGTGCTCCACTGCCTTTCATGATACCTGCACACGGCAGGTTTGTTGGACCATGTCAGAGTTTGCAGCCAATATGGTGTACAATCGCACGGGCAAGAAGGGCCCATGGAGTGCCATGAAGGCTCGAGCCGGCTTGGCATGCCACAGCCAGCCAGTGAAGCAGCGGTCGACATCAATTCTGTACTTGTCAACCTGAAATTCCCACTTCTTCAATACTCAGTTATTATAAAGAAGTTCTGCAGGGCTTTCCTGTACGCTCAAAAAGCTATTATTTTGTGTTCCTATAACCCCAAAATTGGCCCACTTCACTAGCAAAATGGGCTTGTTGGGCTGCAACTTACTTATATTAATTTCCCGCAGGCAACTTCCCGCACCCCAAAAACCTATTATAAAACCATCTCGCAGGCTTGGAAATCATTGTTCCCAAAGAGTGAGCGTTTCTTCTGAAGAGTATTAAATTCTTTTTGACTGGCGCTCAGGGAAGTGCGGAGGAGTTGCGGCGGCGGCTTTCCACCGGTGTGAAGGTGGAGCCGAGCTCCGTGGCCAGCTCATGCAACAGCGCACGGTAAGGGAGCGATTGATGTTGGCTGGTTCGTGTTTGTGACATAGCGCAAACCTGGTTGTATGTTCTGTGGAAAAAACTCTAATAAAGAGCGTGAACCCAGTTCTGTGTCTGGTGCCACTCCTGCCCAAAGCAAACGCACACGTCTTCCTTCTTAGTGTGAAACACTGGTGCGCAGGGAGGCGGGATCGCTGCTGGAGACGTGGATTCTGATGGAGCTGGCGGACAGGGGCAGCCTGTCAGATGCGCTGAGGGGCGGCCGCTTTCCGACGCATGATTTCACGGCCATCTACAGATGTCTGCTGGATATCGCCTCTGGTGCGCCCCACTAGTGGCTGAAACAGCTTTCTGCAAATATGCAGCAGGATATCTGATCGATGTGTGGTTGTGTGCAGGTGTGGAGTACTTGCATGACTCTGGCCTCATACACGGCGATCTGAAGTCTGCGAATGTGCTGCTGAAGTCGACCGGCACGGATGCTCGCGGCTTTGTGTGCAAGGTGCGTACATGAACTCTGCGCAGTCATTTTTGGGCCCTTATAAATATGGCCCTTTTCATGTTAGACTACGCCGACGCCCGTCGACAGAGAGAAGAGACTAGTCCTAGCTTGAGGCAGAGTTGCATTCGTTTGATACATTGAACACAGAACAGACAAAGTGGGCGATACTTGATAGAGGGTAGAGACTCATGTTGGCTTGAGGATATCGAGCTTGCACCGAGCTGTGCGGCATGCATACTGTTAAGGTGTTCTGTTTCCAAAGGTGTGCGATTATGCCTTTTGTGCAGTTGGCGGACTTTGGGCTGTCGCGCGTGCTGGACCACGAGAAGCACACGCACATATCCACGCAGACATACGGCACCGTGGCCTACATGCCGCCAGAGCTGCTCAGCGACAGCCGCCTCACACGCTCCGCTGACATCTACTCCTTTGGCATGCTCATGTGGGAGCTCACCTCTGGGGAGGTGCGCACGATTCCCCCGTCTCACCTGTTTAGGAAGTGACAAACATGTGCTATGGGAGAGAGTTGGATTTCACAGATCGGTGGTTGCAAGCTGGGCATTCCTCCTTCAGTGGCGGCTTGTCAGTGAATGTTTGCTTATGGATCAAGTCGCCATAAGTCGCTCAGATCGCAGCTTTTCAGACAGTCACGCCTCAAAATGGGGAGTTTGTTGCGCTTGAGCAGATGCACCCTCCTTGGGTGCTGGGTAGGTGCCACCCATTCATATCTGCAGACATGCCCGGGTATTGATTCGTGTGCCTTTGTGCTGCCTGCGCAGGTGCCCTTCGACCGCATGACAGTGGGGCAGATCTTTTTCGCAGTGGTGCAGGAGCAGCAGCGGCCGCCCATCCCTGAGAAGGGCGTTTCTGCAGCCTACTTGAAGCTCATGCAGGGCTGCTGGAACACCGATCCCAAGCAGCGACCGGAGATTCCTGAAGTCCTCGCAGCCCTGAAGCAGCAGTACAAACACCACCGCGCCACCAATATCTCAAAGTCCCTCTCCTCGCCGCCCGAATCTAAGCGGTGCTGAGGCTGCACATTGCTGCGTGCGGCATCCCCTCTTGACACCGGATGCTGCCGGGCAAGCTTTCGAGGGATCCCCATAGATGCCATAATTGGGGAGGCAGCACAGAGCGTGGAATTTCACTGTGGCATGCTTGCTGCAGCTGCGTTGCGATGCGATGCGAAGGTCAGGGGCAATTGTGGGGCTTGGTGGCTTTTGGTCCCAGCTACTCAATTGCGGCACTAGTGACCGAGACAATGTTCCTCTCCACCTCACAAAACTGCATTTAGGACTGGTTGAAAGAATTGGCTTTTTCTCTCTCTTATAGTAGTAATCCAGATGTGTGCGGCGAGACACCTTCTGCTTCATCCCGTGCTTCCATTTTTGCTTGCAATTCGCTGACAGCTGGTGAGCTGGACTTGGCTGTAGGCAGCTTCTGTTGCTGGTGCCAGGGTCCGGGCAAGCACACATTTCGATGTGAGCACAAGGGACTGGCAGTATAGGCTTTGAGTCTGCATGTGCTGAGATGATCGATGGCTGATGTGCAGAGGCAGCATCTGGGTGCCCCCTACATGGGTTGCTATTGTGCCTTCCGTGCTGTCGCTCTGCCGAACACTTTCCGCTTTGCCAGGCTGTGCTGTGGGCAAGATACAAGTCAGCATCGAAAGGTAGTTTGCAAAAAAAGACTGCGCTGTCCCTGTCATCACAGGGACTCGATTTGGGATGGTGCACTGCCTCTGAACTGAGCTGATCCGAGCCGTCTATCCTTTCAACGACAGAGTTAAAACGTGGGTTTGGAAGAGGTCGCATGCAGCAGGAATGACTGGAGCCTGGTGATGCGTTGAAGACTGGAGCAGCATTGGGCATCTTGCCAACCATTGCTGACAATTGATTTGTATCTGATGTAGTTTATGCGTATACTTTTGCAATTGAAAGTCAGTTGGGAATGCAGCATATGTTATTGAAGGCTTCAAGCATAAGTCATTGTGTCCCGCCCACAGAAGTATTGGCCTGTTAACACGGCCCTAGCATTGGCAGTGATGCTAATGAATTTCCTGGTGGGTGTGCTGTGCACGCTGGGGGGTCCTGAAGAGCAGCAGCTAAGGATCACTTGCAGGTGTTCCTATATCCTTCGTTCAGGCCTCAACCAATGCTTGCCTACAGTGTAACTTACTATTGGAAATGTCAACAACGCCTGTCTAGCTCTTTCTATTTCGCATCATCTATCAAGGCAAAACTCCGCATCGGTGCTAGCGCTGCTGCCTGACACTATGGCGATGCATTTTGCGTGCAATGCTGCCACTGGGCAGTCAGTTGGTGTACTCTTGCAATGACCAATACTGCTGCTGTGTGCTATCGTGAGGGTCAGTCCAAGCACCTTGCCTACAGGCATGTCCATCAGCAGGCACATGTCCTAGCTAGCTTGCGAGCTAGCTTGCCTGATCAGGCGCCCCTCCCGGAGGCCTTCAAGGCTTGGGTGCCTCGATAAAGGAGATCGGGATCGTGTTTGCACCTTCCCCACTAAGCCTTGGATGTGATCTATCGTATCTTGCAGCTTGGATGTGGACCTGAACAAGTCCGGAAGCCAGCGGAAGTACTTCTAAACAGCCTTTGGCACACAACAGATCTGGACATCTAATCACGACACTCAGCCTCTCGCTGTGCATAAATTGTAAAAGAGTATCTGACACATACATACATGGTTACGATGCTCCTGAAGAGTATCAGCTCTTTTGGGTACCTAAGGAGGGAACCCAACAGAGCGATCTCAAGGATCCCATAGCATTTTCCTGGAAATTCGAGCCCGATGGCAGGCAACGGAAGTTCGATGATCAGTTCTGTGCTGGAGCATCTGAAAATGGAGGACATTCAGCTCCTCCTGGAAAACAGAGGTCTCCCTTCCATCGGCGACAAGCAGTCGCTGACCGAAAGACTTCAAGGGGCCCTGTGCGAGGAGATCTGCGAGTTCGAGTGGGAACAGGGAGAGGTTCCTGCCTGCCATGCAGGTGCAGATCCTCCGAGGCTGCTGCAGATCCTGTCTTTGGGTTCTGGTAGGACTGTGCCTGACCGCTGAGTGATTACACATTGATGCATGCATCTGTTCTTCAAGTATGCGAGAAATCAAGGCGCTTTTCCGTCTTGTAAAGTGATGCAATTGTCGCTGCTGCTGCAATGCAGAGATCATCGGGGCAGGGTGCAGCATGTTCACACACCACAACAGCGTCTACGTGTTTGGGGGCATGGACGATGAACGCAGCGAGCACATGTCAATGTGGAAATGGGACCTGTCCAAGGACGAGGGCTTTGAGCCAGTCAGCTACAGGTGTGAAGCGCTCCTTGACTCCTTGCGCTTCCCATCACTTGCAGACAAACCTCCAGGAATTCCACGCATGCAGTAGCTGTACAAATTCAATACAGAAAGCTCTTACATGCCACAGTGCCTGTCGGTAACATCACGGCTTTCAGCTGTACCACTCCACGCCCCGCAAAACGATGGAAACTTCTTCCAACTCGCATGGCTCCCACCTGCTGCCACCTCATCACGGCGTGGATTCTTTGTCATGCTGCATGCTCCAGGGCTAAACTGTGACACTGAACGGCTGCATGGTTCAGGGGGGTGGTGCCTGCGAAGTTGACGGCGGGGCACTATGCGGCGGTGCATGGCAACGAGCTGTGGGTGTTCCCGGGGCCGCGCAACCACAACATGCGCCGCGTCTACTGCCTGGACATGCTGCGATACAGGTGAGACATCCTGCAGCTTCCTCATCCTTCGCTCGCCAAAATCTTGCCTTGATGGGGCCCATGGTGTTGATGCTGATTATACACTTATTGTATTGCAATGTATCAACAATGGTCAGCATTTGCTTCACCACCTGCCCCAGATCTCCCCTTACTGCCATGTCGCTCAAGCTGACTGCATACCACTTTGGGTGGTAGAGCTGGGTTGCCACCCTTTACCCAATCCTCCCAACTGCATGAGACGTTCTGATGACAAGCAAATCCCCAAGACTCGACGCCTGCAAGAAGCAGCAATCGACACTGGTTTAGGGCTTCTCACATCTTGCGTGATTGTAGAGTTTGTGCTGGGAAAGCATGCGTCAAAGGCGGCTGTGGCGTTGCAGGTGGGCAGAGCGGACGGTGGTTGGAGATCCTCCGAGCGACACACACTGCCGCCGCAACCTCAATGCAATGCTGGACGGCCGCAGACTCGTTGTTGTCGGTACGGCCCAGCCCCCTTGTGAATATATCTATTTTTTTGCGCTGTGCCAGGATTGCGCTCTGCGCAAGAGTTTGCAATGCCATCCTGGACTTCCTGAAGTGTCGTTGGGAAGAATTTTGTTCAATGTATGGTAGCTTGTGTCCATACTGCATTGTTCTCAAGAGGTACATCAATCTTCTGAACACCTTGACGGTGGTGTCCAGATAAGAGCTTTGTCCCTATCCGTTAAAATGTTTGCCAGCACCGGGAGCTTGCACACGCCACTTCGTCTTGCGGAAGGAAGGAATTTTGAGACTGAAGGGGCGTTTGTATTTGTTGCGCAGGGGGCCCGACAATGGACAAGGCGTTCTTCTTCGACTTTGAGAGCCGCACGTGGTCGTCGCGCGCATGCAAGGACGTGCTGCCGTCGTGGTCCTTCGGGCACGCCGCCAAGCGCGGCCGCTCCATCTTCGCTGTCGGCAGCCCCCGCGGCGAGATCGGCACCCTCGAGGTGCCTACTCTGACTTGCTCAGAATGCCGTTTGCGCTCCCCGCAAGGGGCTTAAAGTAGATGCCATAGGGCCCTGCGCACGTTACCCATGCACTCCTAGCAAGGGGTCTCATAAAGAGGAGCTTCCGAGAATGAAAATCAAAGAGAGGTTCCTCTTTTACTAGCCCCTGGTTCCCAGATGGGGTCCGCACAGGACTCATGAGCACGATCACTCCTCCTCTGGTCCTCATTGTCATCAGGAAGGGCCACATGAGATATCGTGCAAAGCTTAATTGATACCCATCGTTCCCTCTTTCATGGCCGGCGCAAGTTGCCCTGGCAGGCACGATTGCGCAAGCCATCCTAGGGAACAAAAGCAAACCTCCCCCGTGTAGCCTTCTTGAAGGCCAGCAAAGCTTCGCGCTCTGATGCCGGCCTCAGGCATGTTGGGGGTGACATTCTGTGGGCATCGTCATGCACTCCTACAGTCAACTGCGGCTGAAAAGAATTATTCTTCTCCAATGTACTAATGTGTCCACATGTGCCTGTTACATGATACAGGTGAGGGAGCTTGATTTGGCGACGCTGAGGTGGCGGAGGGTGGGTGCAACAGGGTCGCCTCCGCCATTTCGGATACACTCCAGCGCGGCGGTTGTGGGCGACAAATGGATCATTCATGGCGGCCGCCGGCCCGGCAAGTTCAATGTCACCAACCAGACCTTCGTCTACAACTTCACCACAAACAGGTGCGCTGCTACCTGTGCACTCCTGGAGAATGCCCTATCCAGACTTGTCGATTCCACTGCGCCCTAGCCAAACAAAATCTAGCCGGTCATGCCTTTTCATGGGATGATAGAACAATGCAGAATCTGCACCTGTGTGCATATTGGGGCAGCAAGCTGGTGGTATGCTGCCAAGCAGCATGTTGAGCTGGGCTGCTTTGAGCTGATGAGGGACTGAACCTTGAGTATTCTAGTTATCAGAATATAAATGCAGTCCCTACTCAGCTCCATGGCCTTGCATGACATGCTGCAGTTAGGATGGTCCCTCCCACCAAAGCAAGCAAAGGCGAGCATCACACAATCTGGTTGCGTTAGGCTTTTTCCCAAGCGCAGGTGGTCGGTGCTGATGGCGGAGGGTGACGTGGCGGCGGCGCGCGAGTGGCAGGCGGCGCTGGGGCTGCAGGACTGCATGGTGGTCGTGGGCGGCCGCGCGGACATCCCCGACTTTGAGCCCATCCCGCTCTCCTGCGACACCATGGCCTCCGCCGTCGAAATCCTGTGGTACCGCGCGCCTCCGCAGGCCCACGCCCCCACCGGTGCGAGCCTTCTCTCTATTGTTATTACACGCTTTTCCTGCCAGAGACAAAGTGCGTCTGCAGACAAGCTGCTTGTAAAGGCTGCCACGTATCCGTCCCCTTGATGGACTCGCCAGACCCAAGCAAGACCCTATCAGTTGCGGGGACGGTGCTCAGTATTTATCCCGGGCCCCGCCAGCCGGGGCCGGATTATATAAGACTGGACAAGATGTGTAAGGCTGCATGTATATTCACGCATGCAAACGCCGATGCAGTACAGGTGTGCGGCTGCAGTATCCATGTGCATGTAATTGAAGAAATGAGAGAGGTGTGCAGCCTTGGATTGTGCCCCGTGTGACATTTTCTGTGCTTCCACTGGCCCATTGCCCTTATAATCAAACGCAGTGCTTCCTGGGGGAATCTGAGGAATGAGGCGGGGGTGTGATATTGCAGGCAAGGCGGCGCTGCTGGGCAGTGTGAGGGGCCTCTGCGGGTCGGAGCACCTGGCGGACGTGTGCCTGATCGTGCGCGGCCGCCGCATGCCGGCCCACCGCCACGTGCTGGCGCCGCACTCGCGCGTCTTTGAGCGCATGTGGAGCAACTCCATGTCCGAGGTAACACCCTCTTTGTTGAACTTTTGACTTCTAAAATTCCACAAGCTATCTTTTCGTGTTTGCATGGGTGGAGCCCACTTTGCCTCTTACACACCTGAAAGGACATGACCTAATCAGCACGCTCATCTGTTCTCAGTGTGCATTGCTCCCAGAGGCAACCAGCTGTCCAAATTTTTGCATGTTCACAAACGTTCTGTGGAGGGAGGGTCGGCATGGCTTTAAGCAGTTGCCAGATTAGCGCCTTGCTGAGCTGCAGATTAGCGCTTGCTGAGCTGCAGATCAGCACTGAGTGGCTTGTGATTTTGTACAGATGGAGACGGCCGAGGTGACTATCACGGACCTGTCTCCAGAGACAGTGGAGTTGCTGCTGCAGTACTGCTACGGATGCCTCCACAAGATGCCCACCGACCATACAGAGGTGATCACTGCTGCTCTCTGCGAATTTCTTGACATTTGCCAACCTGGCTCTGCCTTGGGCTTGCTAGCTGCGAGGCTGTGTTGTCAGTATGACACTGTTTTGTGCTTCTTAATGAGTGAGATGCAAATGGGGGAGATCGTGGCCGCAGGTGATTGACCTGTTCAAGGCGGCCGACAAGTATGATGTGCTGGGCTTGGTGCAAGAGTGCGTGGCCAGCTTCCGCGAGCTGACAGGCGCTGATGAGGTGGCACCGCTCCTGCAGGTGTGTGCTGCAGATCAAAGTCTTACGACTACCATCTATATCAGGCAACATTTGTACATGTTTGCATGTGTTGTTTGCGCTATTGTCTGCCTGGGAACCATCTTCTCTGATGGGTGCGTAATTTAAATTTTGTCATCTCTGCAGGTTGCTGCGGAGAGGCACAGCGGCGAGCTGCGCGCAGTCTGCGTGGACGTCACAGCGCAGTGCCTGCCAGACGTTCTGGTGAGACACCCAGAAAGCTGCATTTGTGGTGTAGCGCTCGTTCTGTTAGACACTGAGACCGCATTGACATCGCAGTGGCAAGACCAGCTATCAAGGCGCATGGCAGAAAGGTAGAGACGAAGGACTGAGATAGAGTGCTGTGACCACAGGAGACGGAGAGTTTCAGGCAGATGGTGGCGCACCAGCCAGACCTGGGCCTGGATTTTATCCGGGAGACCGCGCTGCGCCTGGGCTGCCCCTGCATGCCCACCGCTCCCGCGCAGCAGCCGAACGATTCCCCCACCCACGACCCCCAGGCAGAGTCCCCGCCCTCAACCTCCGCCGGCTACAAGCCGGCGCCGCCGGCGGCTCCCGCGCTGCCGGTCGCGGCCGCGGCGGCCGCCGCGGCAGCTGCCGAGGAAGCCGGCAGCAGCAGCGGGGGCGAGGACGCGGGAACGCCGCGAGACACCAGCGGCGGCCTGCCGGAGGGCCCGGCGACGCCGCCGTCGCGCGGCCGCTCTGGCCACGGGCCGCTGCCGCCGGATGCTGCGTTGCACAGCCCTGTGAGCGCCCTACGCAGCGCTAGCGCCGGCCTCGCCATTGACGTGCCCCGGGACGGCGGCGGGCCGTCGATGCCCGTCCCGGACGGTCGCCTGAATCCGCATGCGGCTTGAGGGCTTGTGCACTCGCCCTTAGGCACGTATGCATGCGAGTACCTGGGCCTGCACCTGAGCCAAAGCTCAGCACAGACTAGGGATTCATTAAGAACTTTAAGAGCCATGAGTGGCTGTGCTGCTGCGCTGTTGCCAGATGCAGCCATGTGTGATGCACCCTTGTGCTCTATGTGTACATGTACATGACTGTGATTAAAAGAGCTGTTTTACACTGGTTTGAACTTGCATCTCTGTCAGAGAACTGCAAATCGCTGTAGAGCACATCCGTTTTGAACTGGGTGCCATTCCCACTTTTGGAGTTGGTGTGAAGCCAATGTCCAAGGTGTACAATTAGTGACCAATATTTTCAGTCTCTACAGTTGTGTGTGTGTGTGTGACTTTGTCAAAGTAAGAGCAGCGCTGTAAGAAGTTTACATCGCAAATACTTTCACGGGACATTGCTTTGCTGACTATAGTACATGATGCTCGCTTCACTAGTTCAAAGAGGCGAGAATGCACAGATGCAAGGCAGTGCGAGCGCTGAAGTAGACAGAAAAGGGCTGTGTTATGATTAAGCAGACAACATTAGGAGAGTAATAGGCATTCTGAACATCCTCTGAGTTCATGCTAGTACATGAGGGAATTCTACCTAACTATGCTGCGTCGTACTTCTCATTGAGAAGCATGGCCATGATACTGATGTCAACATCATATATATGTTTACCAACAACAGTGTTGCGTGATCATGTAAGTTCATTACATTCGTCCCGGCATTTTCCAAGCAACCCACATCCAAGCACCCCACAGCAACTGACAACCTGAAGCATGCATGCTTCCATGATTTACTATACATTCACGACAATGCCTCAATCTGTTTAAGTCAGCTTCTTTGCAAAACGAGCCAAAAATCTGCCCAAGCTGGCCATGGCCATCAACTATATTCAAGGTGAGGCTACTATAGAGCGTTGGTGGGGCCAATACCATTTTGAAAGGGAAAGACTCCGAGTGTTGCTGTATGCCGAAATGTAGCAAATCCCATAATTGGTTCCTATACTCTGTTTCTACTTGCTCCAATCTTGCCAAGACTTGAATAATGGGGGAAAACCAGCACAGCATATCTAGCTGCAGCTCTAGATAAAATACCATTCTGATATCTATTTTCTGGGACAAGTGCAGCCAAATACCACACTTGCTTCTTGGTATTCTGAGCTAATTGTTTCATTCTGTTCAAGGATTGTTCTGTCAGTTTGGTTGCACAAAATCCCATGCTGAACTGTCTCTGAACTCCCCAGTCACAGGCGTTGCAACCCCCTTTGTTCGCGTCAATCTGAAATATCTGGCCCAGTCCCATGAAACAGCATATAAGCACAAGCGCAGCTGGCAACATGGCACAAAGCAATGTGTCCCTCTGAAGAGACTTTGCCGAGATTGCCCCTGCCAGAGCAACACAGCGTCCCACCAGAAGGGCAGGGCCCAATCTGCATGTGCAGTGGCCGCGCTCCATTCCCCAACAGACCAGAAACAAGCCTCCCTCAAGGCTGCACACTGCTCTCCAGGACTACTTTGTTTGCGTGTGGCCTGAAAGCTGCGTGGTTGTCATGTTTTGAAAGCAACCCCCTACGGACAAGAAACAAGCCCCCTCCAACGCTAGCTGCAGACTCTTGCACAGTGCGTGCAGGAGCCTCACAGGTCTGACAGCTGCCTTGCTTTCCAGGTGCGGGAACGCCCTCACGCCCCAGAGCAGCACATGTTTCAGGCGTCTCACATGGCTGAAAGCCGCACGCACTCTTCAGAGTGCAAGACCCCCCTCACAAGTCTGAGAGCAGTGGCGGCTGGGGGCGCAGGCACGCCCCTGACCGGCTGTCCAGCATGGAGAGGCTCTCTTCGAGCTCCAGGAGGTCCATCATGGCCTCGCTGGTCCACTTGTCCCACTTGCGCGCGAACAGGTGGCAGGAGGGGCCGAGCAGGCCGGAGGGGTAGCCGGCCTCGGGCTGCCAATCGCAGCGCTTGGTGGCCAGGTCGTCCATGGTCGCCAGAATGTTGGGCGCCGACGCTATCGCCGCCGCGTTCTCGCACCCAAAGTCCGACATCCTGCGGAGCGTTGGCGATTCAGCACCAACCTTACATTGTGGCGCTTCCATATTAAAAGATATCAGGCACCAAGACACTCCCATGCATGCATCTGTGTCAGCAACAAGTCCCTCTTGAAGAAGACCCCACCAAGGCCCACTGGGTCAAAGGTGACCTGGCCAATTCATCCCCTGACTGCTGCGTTGTCACTCCTGAGAGGAGAGCAGATGCTGCGAGGCATTTTTATAAGCACTTGCATACGCTATGACTGGCAGGCGCGGAATGCAAGAGGGCTTTCAGTGTTCACTGAGGGGGTGACTCACCGCATCTGCTCGATGAGGTCGCCGCTGACCTCGCTGCGCACAAAGGTCTCGGGCTTCATGGAGTCGCCCTCGCCCCACCAGTGCACATATGTCATCGACCCCGAGCAATCCGTCTCCGCCTCAACCCCCTTCAGCGCCAGCAGCGTCGGAATGTAGTGCTGCGCGCATCAACACAATCCCCTCGTCAGTCCCAGTCCAAGATTATGCTTCTGAGTTGAACTCAGGACATTATAGCTTCACTTGCATCATCTTATCATGCACATGTACTGTAACATGGGCCCCGCCAAAGATATCTCAGCCTCACTGAGCAGAGAGCACGCTCGCATGCATGGCAGCAGCCTTGGGGGACCATGTATTGCAGGTGGGGCAGTCAGTCAAGAGGTCCCATCCGGTCCCACGCTACAAGTCCCATGCAGCAGAATACAATGTACCCAGCAATAACTCTTGATTGACTCAGCCAGGAGCTCACCTCGTCTGCAATGCACTTGTAGACGTGGCCGGTCTTCTTGTTGGTGCCAACGCGGCAGTGCTTGGCAAACACATCCGCGACCGCCACATCGTCCGACACGATCTGCGCATGCTTCCGCGTGAGTGAGGCCCACTGCGCACTCTTCCTCCAGTGCTTCAGGCTCAGCTCCCCCTGCTGCATCTCCGGCTCCCACCTGACCACACCACACCAGCTGCAGCGTCAGCCGTGCTGCTGCAGAGCTAAAACGTGCAGGAAACTCGTGGCCTCCCTCCTTGGGGTGGCTCCCCGGCTGCTATCAGAGGTGACAAAAGCAATGGTGTGGTAAACCCATGTACATGTCAACGGCCTGGAGGTGATGGGCTGGGTCCATGTCACACTAGAAGGGCTTCAGGTACATTGAGGTATGGAAAGACCCCCGAGTGCAGGCATCTTTCTCCAGCCTCTGTCAGAGAACTAAACATTGCAAATGCAGTGGAAATGAGGCCGCACCGGTCGGTGTCGGCGTCCGAGTCGGAGGAGGTGCAGGCGTTGATGCGCGACTTGGGCTCACTCATGAGCTGCGCATACATCACTGAGGCCGGCACCAGGGGTGCGCACGCCTCGCTCAGGAACACAAACCGCTGGTTCAGCGGATCCTCCAGCGCCGCCCGCAGCAGCAGCCGCTCCGCCTGCATTTGCTCGCACACCTCAGTGGACCGATCAAAGGTTCACTAAGGCTCCATTAACGCTCAACTAATCACCCTTAATGGATAGCTCAATCGATGCAGGACACCTCAGTGGAAGCGCCTGGCTCACGAGAGACACTTCTTTGTCACTTCAAGAAACCGCACAAAATCAGCGCCAGGGCTTCGTTTCAGGTTTCAAGACACCCTTTGGAGAGGCACATATGCATCAGGTTTCAAAGCATGCACACGTACATCAAAGTGCAAGGTGTCCGAAATGCAGGTGTGCATCAGAGTGTATTTATCTTTGTGGGGCAGAGAGGCGCACCTCCACAATGCCCCAGCTGGCCCACTCCACGTTCACTCGGGGGGAGATCTCGCGGCCGTGGAAGATGCTGCGCTTGTCATAGCCCTTGTGGGAGGGTGAGGGGTGGATGTAGATGGTAAACAGGTGGCTCAGCGTCGAGTTGCCGGGCGCGCATGCCGCATTGATTGCCGTCAGCATTGCGTGCTCGTCCGCAGCGTCGCACACACGCTTTGCCAGGCAGTCCACGCGCAGCTTCCCCGCAGTCGCCCGCAGCCACGCCTCCCACGTCTGCGCAGCGCCACACACTTGTTGAGTTGAATCACAGAAGTTACTATCCCGCTGTGCTTCAGTCAACTATTTAGTGTCGAACCATGCGCCAGCCAAGGCCACATTGCACCTTGATCTGTGCAGAGTGTCCAATTTGCAGGTGATGGGCAGCAAGCTCAGCGGCGGAGCTGATTGGCATGTACAGAAGGGCAAAACAATCTGGCAACGTCAGGACTCTGTCAAGGTGCAGCAGAAGGAAAGGAGCGCAGGTGCGGCGCACCTGTTCGAGGGGCATGTCTCCGGGCGTGAGGAAGAGCAGGGCGACTTTGGGGATGCCCAGGGCGGCGCCGCACTCGGAAGCTTCGCTCAGCTTCCGCGCGGCCGCCGAACGCGCCGCCCGCCGCATGAAGCCGCTGCGAAGGCCCAGCAGCCCCCGCCCTGGGGTGGGCTGCGGCTGCGACTGCTGCAGCGACCCGGTCGGTGAGCGCCCCGAGGGCCGGCTGCCGCTCTCGCGCACCACACTCCCCTGCAGCTCCTCGCTATTCGCCCAAGGACCCTGCGAAAGACGACTTGCACGTCAACCAGCACTTTTAAGTAATTCTTATGAAGCTTGGGTTCTTGAGGGCCAGCCTCTCACCCGCTGTCCGAGAGTGCAGCCCAGGTAAAAACTGCCAGGCATGCATAAGACTATCATGAGGAAACGCTGGGCTTGAAAACTGTTTTTGTTTGCAGCGCAAAACGCAATGAGGCTGGCTATCTTCCCTACCACGCCAATGGCTTGCAAAGGTTGCCACAGCATCATGACAGAGCTCCGGCTCTCAAGAGCAAAGCGATCAAATGGTCATCAACACCTACTGCTGCACCAGTGAGGCAGCCCACCTGTATACACTGCTCCAGGTTGGTCTCCTGGGACTTCCAGCTGGTCTCCTCCGTGCACAGCCCTTCAAGGTTGGCCATCACAAGGTCAACATCGTCCAGGGAAGGTGCCGCCGAGACAACGCTCATCGCCGTACTTGCTGATGAGTCTAGCTGCTGTATGCTTCGCTGCGGCACTGCATGGACGTACGCAACACCGCGCACCACTATTTCTTGCCTGCACAGAGAGAAAAGCGCTTCATTTGCATCATTGTTTTGCCTAATCACCTAAGGACACACACATTTGTATACGTCCTTCAACATCCAAGCAGATCAGTGGATAGGTGAAGGATCAAGAGTGGACAAGGGATGCAGATAGAACACAGCAAATGCGGGCACACCTGTCCGTCAGCTGTCCTGCCTTCCAGCTGTATCCCACAAAGCCTGACAGCGCTGCGCAGGCCAGCAGCATGCACACTGCAATGGTCAACACGCTGCGCGGATGCCTGTGCTGCGGGCAGCCATTCAGGGAGCCAGATCGTGACTCTGGTTTCTCCACGTCCCCAGCGAGGGACTGTGTTGAGCTTATTCTGTTCAGGCCTCCACTTCTGGAGCTGACTCTGGGCATTTTCATTGGCTCTACGACTGCCCCAGAGCCGATGCTGTCAAAAGTGCTTCTTTACGAGCTGCTTTCTATTGCTTTCGATCCAAATCAACAAGGTAGGCTGCCTGTCTTGCTTTCTTTTGTAGACAGCTGGCAACTATTAATCCTCTTTCTGCCTTTCTCGGAGTGGCTTTTCAACCACCAACTATGCTTATACGGACCATCTATCTGTCTTCAAGGCTCCAACGCATGCCAACAGTTTTTTTGCAACAGGCTCTAAAAAGCGGGGCAGATCACCAATACACTTGTTTCAGAGAGCACTGCGAGCCTTTCCAAACACGGCGATCTGGCAGATCTTACGCCCAACAACGGGAAATTAATGCACGACAATTGTTTCGCAAGGACCCTTCGCTGTCGAACAGCTAGACACTGGCAGGTCGCAAGCCTTGGTGACAATACGCAACGCGGCTAGCTCGGCAGGCTCAGGTGTCTGGGAGCGAATGTGACCAACGATCCTCACACAGATCCCTCTAAAACGGAAGGTATGCTTCGAAGGGGGCCCGTCGCTTTCTGATCGGATCGTTGTCGACCTCACACACACACCTGGCGCCCAGCAGCACCTTGCGCCTTTACTAGGAGCCAAATCAGGCGCTGCTGGCCAGCTGGTGCTGGCAGCTGACCTGTAGCCAGTGCCCCAGGAAGCTTCCTTCGAGGGGCAGCATGGCAGCGGCGAGGAATTCGTCCTGGAATCCAACGGCACCAGCATCCCTGCATGACCTTGTCCCTGCAGAGCATGCATGGCCACTCGTACATGGTTGCTAATTTAGGCCACCTGTGACAGAGACTGTACTAGCTAGTTCTGTAGTACAGAGCTTTCACTCAGGCAGCAGCCATCATGCTGCCATTATGGCAACCAATGAAAATTTTGTGATGTTGTGGCCCATACTCTGCAGGACTCTCACATCCCATATCTGTGTGCTAGAAGTTGTATTCCGTGTCTCTCCTGCTAGCAATAGTTATTCAGACGTCTGGACTGTGTCAGTGACTCCAAGATCTGAGTCAGGATCCTTCAAGGAAGTGAAATTCAAGGATCGAGGGGCAGCTTACACATTAAATTCGACCATTGGCAATCATTGCAATAGCTGCCTACAATTGCTTGGTCTTCCACTTCAAATGGCTTCAAGCTAACTGGACTCCGAGAGCGAAGTCCAGTATCTCATGTATATGCATTTGCTGGCAGCAGGGTCACCCCCAGGCTGGACGGTCCTAGCTAGCCAAATATTTCATGCAGGCTGCAGGATTTGTTGACATCAGCAAGATAATGCTAGCAATGAGTATCTCACTCAAGTACCTCTCATTCCAGCGAGCTCATTCCAAGTCAGCACCAGCAGACTTCACCCATAAGCTCAAGCATCCAGTGGTAAACAAATATACAAGTGTGCCCCTGCTCAAAAAGAATTGCAGCATTGATTTTGCATGCTTATGTTTAACACTTCCCTTCTAGCCACGGTTCTGCGTCTAAAGGTAGGTGTACTATGCCAAGAAATCAAGACAATCCTGGACATCTTTCATTATGCATCATAGGTCGCTGTCACATCGGCTGATGCTAGACTACATACAAGGTAAAATACATAGTACAGACTACAAAAACAAACATGCACACAAGCCCACAGATAAGTCACACAGAGATATGTTTCTTCATGCATTGTAACCCGGCGTCATGAGGATGGCGTGATTGCTGCTCGGGACAGATCAAGATTACCCCTGAGACTGACACCTCCACAAAGCTAATGGCTGTCAGGCTGCCAGCGGCTTTGGGGACAGCTGCAGGAACGCTGGGTCCAGCTGTGCGCAGGGCCAGTGCACCTCAGCTTCCCTGCTGTTATCCAGGTGCAGCTGCGCCCCATCCGAGGGCCCGGGACGCCCCTGCACATCTCCCCCATCGGCCACCGCAAAAGGGTTGCCCGAGCCGCTCCGCTCAGCAGAGCTTCTATTAGGCGGCGTGCTGCACCCCTCGTCCTTAAATGGGTTCCCCGAGCTGCGCCTGCGCGCCACTGAGGGGCTCAGCCCCGCCCCTTCCAACCCCTTCTTCGCTGCCTCAGAAGGGCCGGCCGCCTCCTCATCGACGATGGGCTGCAGCGCGCCGAAGATCTCCCCGGGAGCGTGAGAATACGTCTGCCGGCCGGGGGGCCTGTCTGCCGACATTGTCAGGCTCGCCACCGAATCTGCCAGTGGTCCCCCAAGTCCCCCCCCTCCGGCTCGCTGCCATTGCCTGTTCTGGGTCCCGCTGCCTCCACTGAAGCCGGCAGGCTCCTCCCCGAAAGACGGCGCCGACGGCGGTCCGGCCATGCGCCACTCCTTCCGCCGCACAGCTGCCGCGAAGGAAGATCCCACTGGCGGGCCAGGGCCGGTGTCACTGCTGCTGGGCTCCTCGGCAGCCGCTGTACTTCCACCCCTGTGGGGCCACTTTTGGTCGGCGGGGTAGTTGAGCAAGCTTATCGTATTACTCCCCAATTGGCTGGGCGACTGCCTTGGTTCATCACGCTGCTGAGGCGCGGCAGAGGATGCGGCCGGGGAGCTCTGGCGGCTCGCCATGGCATCAAAGAGCGGCGACGAGGCCACAGATGACACCTCCCTGTCATTGCTACGCCCCGATCCCGCCGCCTGCAGCAAGCATAATTCATCTCTCACCATTTGCTCTGATTTGTTTGGAAGCTTCAACAGCGGAGTAGCGTGTGGTGACTGCAAAGGATTTGGTGTGCAGCTGGCACACCGCAAGTTCATACAGAGGAACTGAAACTTTACTGAAGCTGGCACATCAAGAGAAGACTGGTTGGATGCGTGCGATCACCTGGTCGGTTGCAGAGCTACGGCCGAAGGCAGAGCCAACGTCAGGGGAGACCTGAGACATGACGCCAAAGCGCAGGCCTGACTGCAGCGGGCTGGCAAAGTCCTCGGGCTGCGCCTTGGGCAGCGCGTGCGCCGCGCGAGAGGACGACAGCTGGCCCAGACGGCGCACCGGGCTGACGGGAGAGCCGCGCGGCGGCGTCACGGCAGCTGCCGCCGAGCTGCCTTTTGCGTGGCCCCTGCCCGGATCCGGCGCTCCTGCCACAGGCATGCACTTGCTGCGATGACTGTTGAAGCCCAGAGCCATGCCAGGACGGATCTCATTTGGCTGACTCCAGCAGGCGATCAAGACTTTGTGGTATTGTGGAGCAAAGAAGAATGAGCTCCTTGGTGAATCGCTGTGAATTCCTGCGGCCCGACTGAAACACATGAGGATCGAATTGTGTTCGGGAGCACACCTGGCATGCCTGTGCACAGAGGGGCGTGCAGATTGGATTCTTGCGGAGCGCCAACAGCAAAGGGGTTGCTGGCAAATGGGTCCCCAAAGGCGCACAGTTGGCCCACAGGCGCGGCAGCTGCGTCGATCAGGTTTAAAGCAGGTCTGATTGCGGCACCGGGACTGGCGGCTGAGGGGTCTGGCTTGAAGGCTGCTGCCGTCTCCAACACCCGCACCACATCCGTCATGCGCGGCCTGCAGACCAGAACAATATCCTGAATAATTTTGAGCTCGAGAGTATTTTTGTCCGTCAGTGGTGCAATTTCCACAAAATGTACAGATGCAGCGGACAGCTTCATGACAATGTGGGCATGCGAAATAAACATTGCCTGCACTGAAACACTTTCGGCAGTTGATGATGTTGGTGCACCCACCTGTCGGAGGAGTTCTTTGAGAGGCTGGCAAGAGCAACATCTGCTAGCGTCGCAAGCTGGGGCGCAGCTACTGTGCCGATATCCAGGGCAGGATCCAGATGCTCCTGAAGCACAAAGCAAATCTCAAGCTCATGTAGGTCTCATGGGGGCTGCTACATATCAGCTCAACCAATAGCAGCCTGCAACAATGTGTCATGGCTGGCATAAATATCTTTTCCAAAGCATGGTGCATGCGGCGGTGAGAGCGGCGTGCATACCCAAATTCTGTCCACGCTGCTAAGGGATGGCAACAGCCACTCCGACAGCATTTGGCAGCCTGGGGGGCGGGAGCCGTCCACCGCCGGCTTTGCAGTCAGGATCTCCAGCAGCACGACGCCAAATGCGTACACATCCGTCTTCTGGCTCAGCTCGCCTGCAGTCAGCAGAGTCTGCGTCAATCCCAATGGCATACACCTGACATATCTACAATATCACAACATCAACTATCCCTTCATTTGCAAGGAACGGCTCTGTCTTTTCCTGCTGGTCCACCCAGAGTGCATGCAAGCTACGCTGCATATGAGACCTTTGCTGAGCAAGTCACACGACTGGATTGCACAAGCGAAGCTCCCAAAGATAACCCAGCCCTCGTGCGCATGACTCCTCACAACTTTAATGAATGGGCCCTGGTGCAGGTTTTTGCAGAACAATTCGGTTGTGCAACCTGTTGCTAAAGATCACATATCTGCAGAGTAGGGTTGGGTCTAAACTTAGTAGCGGACAAGCATGCTCACCTGACATGGCGTACTCTGGCGCCACATAGCCGTAGGTGCCCATGAGGATGCTGTCTGCCTCCACAGGCGCAGCAATGACAATGGAATCCGGCATGGTCAGCCTCTGTGCCAGGCCGAGGTCGGCTATGCGCGCATGGGCGCCCTCCGTCAGCAGCACATTGCCCGACGTCACATCCCTGTGCACGAGCCTCTCCTGTGCCAGGCAACACCACATCTTTAGCCCAATTCCTGGAAGCCTCTCACAACAGTCTCCACTCCAAATGAGACCCCCTTCCTCCTCAAAAGTTGCTATTTTAAAGAAAATCAGTTCCTTGTATTACAAATAGGCATGCAAGAACAATACTGGGACATTTTCAGTACTCACTGCTCAGGGTGACCCACAAGAGTGATGAGACCTTACAAGCAGGGGTAAGGAAACATGGGATTGGCCAGTGGCATGGAATTAACCCAGACCTGGTGCATGTAGGCGAGGCCCTGAGCAAGCCCCAGAGCGATCTGCATGCGCTGCTGCCATGTCAGCACCTGAGACAGCTGCTTGCTTGGATCACGGCCCCCAGCTGACCGTGCACTCTCGCTGTCATCAGAATTGCCCAGCGCGCTAGATAGGGAGCCGCGCGAGAGGAGCTCAAAGACAGCGATGCGCTGGTCACCATCCACGCAGACTCCCAGCAGCTTGATAATGCCAGGGTGGTGCAGCCGTGACAGGATGCTAACCTCCACATTGAACTCCTTGTCTCCCTGCCATTGCCATTCTGTACTTCAGCTTCTCTCCTTTGCATAAAAGGACGGCCATTCAAACCAGCACAAAATTCAGAAACTATGGTTCCTTGCGCTGCAAATAAGGTGCAACTTCACCCATATGGAAGCCCAGTCTGAAGACCATCCTCTGATAGCATGCTGGCTTCCATGCATGGCATCCTAAACTTGAACATGCTTCATTTGAGTGCAGACCGGGACAAGCTGCAAGAGTAATCTGCGTGGCCCATTTCAAGTGCATGCAGAGGAGTGACCTGGAGGCCGTGTCGGTCCAAGCGCTTTGCTGCTATGAGCAGACCGTTGCGCAGTCGCCCCTTGTACACACGCCCAAAGCCGCCATCTCCAATCACATTGCTCTGTGCCCAGTCACCAGTAGCTTCCTCCAGCTCCCTGTAGGTGAAGTATTTGCACCCCACTGGCAGCACCTGCTGCGACCTCGAAGGCCCAATTGCAGCCGCCTCCACTGCAGGAGAGCAGGAGCTTGTTCAGAATAGATTTCTGGGTTATCTCTGACCAGCAGAACTCTGCCATTGCAATCCTCTGAGTATACTTACTTAATTTCTCATTGCAATACGATCACTGCTTGTAAGTGCAGGAAGAAACGAACAAAACGGTCAAGTACAGGACATTCATATCGACCAAATGCCATTCATTCTTTGCAAAGGTACCTCGAGCACTCCAATGCTGGGCTATCTCAGTGACGCGCCGAGGCGTTTTTCGCTTGGTTTGGCCACCTCCAAAGCATCCAAATGCCATGTTGTTCCGCAGGAATCAGACCTTGTCTTCTGGCCACACAGGTTTGAAGCACATCATCCACCAAAATGTACCAGCGCAAGGCACCCTGCCTTGGACACTTAATTCCTGGGAAATAACCAGGACACGGCAGTCCCAGTGCCTCAAATCCAATTTGTAAATGAAGTCATGCCAGATGTGCTGCTTGTTCGGTCAGATCCTTGGCAAAGGCCAGCAAAAGTCTCAAGATCATATCGATTGACAGCGATACGTCCCGTTGAAAGCAAGCCAAAGTCACAGCGTCGATTGGGAGAGTTAAGACCTTCTCCAAGGCGGTTTTTATTGTCCTACTAGTCAGACAGGATTCCCAGTCGACCTTGTATTGGCACGTGGAATTGACTGACTAATCAACTCTAGCCATGCACTCAGTGCACTGCCTCTGACAGAAAATTGGCATCTTTGACTGTCAAATGGGCGCTGGCAGCTCTGAATTTCTTCTGCTTCCGTGTAATGCCGTGTCATGCACAGGATCACGCCATTTACAACTGTTGCATGCGCGCAATTTGGTCGGGTCTGGCCAGAGTGCCACATGTTGTGCACTGTGACAGCAGGCACGATTGTAATCTGCTGCAGGCCTCTGGCAACTTTAGGTAGTCGACTTTACACAATCACAACCGTGGTGACTGCTTTGCAGCAATCCATTTCTGCCAATGACAACGCCGTTGACATCTGATTTATTCGGTGGTGCGCTGCGCAGTGTACTGCGCTTGGGTGCCTGGCCGGAGGCAAGCCTGGAAATTATTCAACCAAATTCGGACGTAGCTAAACAGCTAACAAGATACCGCCAAAGCAAGCCATTCGGCATGCTTGCAGATTCAATCAGTGCTCTCTTTCTTGCGCCTGAAGGGCTGACACCTAGCTCAATCTGTTCCTACTAGGTCTGTAGTACAATTCAAATCACGCAGCTGCGCTGCATAGGCACAGCACGGTGCCTCACAAGGGAGGATTATGTACGAGCAGCAAAGTGCTCTTCACGGAGCTAGTCAGAGCACAGAGAGCCCAGGCATGATGCTCATCGACAGACCTCCCCGTGCAACTGAAAACGAGCAGCTGCACAACTGGCACAGTTCTGTGCCTCCAGAAAGAAATTATGTACGAGCAGCAAAGTGCTGCTGGATGACCTAAATCAGGTCATTAGCATGGGAAGCTATGTTGTTGGTCATCAAGACACCTCCCCATGCAACTCCAGTCAAGGCGGCTCCACAGCTGGCACAGCTCTGTGCCAGCAGAATATCTATGTACACGCAGCAAAGTGCCCTTAACAACCTGATCAGGGCATGGGAAGCTGTATAGATGGCGTTTAATACACCTCGCCATGAAGTATATGGTACAATTTGCGGCTGCCCAGTGTCTTGTCCTTGGGCAGCACAGGTGGAGGCTCTGCTCGGGGGAACACGCTGTTGTAATGCACCTGCGCAGTGCCCACCAGCTTGTGAGTCAGTCCTTCATTCCCACTTCTGGCCTGCTAGCTGACTTGCGCAAAAGCGTGCCAAAGCATGGCTCTACTGCTCTGAAGTTGCTTGGCAAAAGGCAGATATCAGATGCAAGAATCGACCTGAGGTTCAGCGAAGAATGTGCAGTGATTGAAGAACATTCATCGGGAGGGATTTGGGTTCGAGCAGCTTTTCGAGGCAGAAATGACCGCACCTCGGCCCAGAAGCTCAGATACAGGACGCGCTCGCTGCGCAGGCGCCCAATGGGGTTGATCTCAATTATTTCCCCCTCCCTGTAGCTCGTGATGATGTACATCTTCACGCCAAAGTGGTCTGCAATCGCCTGCATGCCATACACGTCCCTGTGAGCCATGCTTGTCTTCAACTCTGATTGAAGCGCTCAATGCGCAATTGGAACCCCAGAAGGACCAAGCATATTAAAGTTGCGCTGTTGAGCAGGCATATCGAAAAGATTCTTCTCCATGTGCCGGTCTGCCTGAGCCCATACTGTCTTTAATTCCCGCCTTTCATTGGTCATGTACTGCAGATCAGGACAGAATTATAACGTGCAGTAAACTACAACAAATTATAAGGTCCAGTGGACTACAAGGTGCAACAGGGGTGGGACCTGCAGGGTGAGGTGGTCCCCCCAGGTGCCAGACTTGGCCATCTGGCGCAGGTAGTCCCCCCAGTCTCCGGCCACATAGGGGGAATATCTGTCCGCATGTGACCGCAGCTCATCCACCGCCACCCGCCGCAGCTGATCATAGTACCCCGGCGCCCGGTACAGCTGATCGCTCAGCGCCCGGAACTGCATTTAAAGGAAATGCCCCATGTCATACATTTGAATTTGAGATTGAATTTAAACCCGCGCACTTGCGCAGTAAAAGCCTCCTCGTCACCTCCTGAGAGACATGTGCAGAGTGTCAAATGTCCCACATCCCCATAATACAGGTCACCGCCTTCTAGGTGCCTCATCATGCCAGCATAGAAATATGCACTGGAACAGCACATCCTGGGCAGGACAGGCAACGACTTTGAACCTGGGTGGTGGCAGAACAGAGTGTGCAGGGGGTTGCAAGTGCCCTCCAGCCATATTCCAGCGTGGATCCTTTAGACTCACTGCTATCTGTCTACAGCACTCATGAATTTCTCGTTTGGGTGAACAAGATTGTTCAGAGTTGTTTTTATAACGCACGGTAGCGCACCTGGCAGTTGCCGTCGCCCTTGACCTCGCGCTCGCAGAGGGAGTAGCGCCCGAGCCGCTCCTGCATGCGCAGCCGCTCGGCGCCGAACTCTCCAATGTCGGCGATCCCGGGGCCCTCCTCGACACTGTTGGTGCGCGGGATGTGCTGAGTCAGCGCGCCGCTCTCCGCCAGCCGCTCGCTCAGCGTGCGCTCCAGCCGCAGCTGCCGGTCGTCCGCATGCATCTCCGGCAGCGGCCCCGGCCCTGCACGCACGTGAGTAGTAATTGAGTTGAAATCTTCCTGCTTTCTTTAAGGGGTAAAAGAGGTACTAGTAATTTCTTCTTGGTAGTAGAAGAGCTCAGTAGTAGCTGAAAGGGGTAGTAGTAGAGGAGCTTGTAGTGTACTCTTCCTGGTTTTGTAGGCTTGCTGGGGACCTGATCTTCACTGAGAGACTTGGTGTGCCAGTGTCCTAGGTGGAAATTGGAATGCACCGCTCTCTTGCGCATAATTGATGCCAAGGCAGATTTTGACGCAGATGAGCAATCTTTCGGCTGTGCAGATGGGGTTGATGATCACAGCTGAGCAAAAAGAAGCTGAATAGCCCATCTGAAGATATCAAGGGCGGAAGGTCACTGCAGATCTCCTCAAAATTGCACCCTGCCAGCTTAGCAAGCTAGCTTCGATGAGTATGTGAAGAGGAACTGCGATGAGGCATAGTCATTCCCAAGGGATGTCAACTTCTTGCTGACTGTGACTCCCTTCCAAAATAGTTCCGAAACCGGAAGTTTTCTCACCCAGGGTGGACTGCCATTGTGCAATATCCTCATCCTGAATACTGCGGGCTATGCTGCTATCACGGCGAGTGTCCACAAAGTTTGACGTCCTGCCTTCACTCAACGAGAGCGCGATTGCCAGGTCGATGTCCGTGCTCATTTATCTACAGCAACGCAACGATCGAGCGTTCCTGATTGAATCCACACTCGCAAATCGTGAGTCGATCAATGTTTGAGACCAGCGCTGTGACGAGAAAGAAAGCATCAAGAATGATCTAAGCCTGTGGAAGCTGCCTTGAGTTTTCGAGAAGGGCAGGGCTTTGGAGTAATGGGGTCGAGGAGGAAGGGGTTTCCAGGGATTTCGAGGGTCGGCCGGACCCCACGGCCGCCTTACGGCCGCCGAACTCCCCCCAAACCTGACTCGGCCACGGCCACCCTTTCGGCCAATCACATCCAAAGTTTACCCAGCATGTGGGAGCCACCTGATGGGCCCACATGATCCCAACAAAAACATCAATCGGCAAATTAGCAGTTGACGGTAAAATTATAACTGAGTGTATTTCAGAGCCGCTGCATTGTCGCCTGATACTCGTCAGAGGCCTGGTTAATTTTGACGCGAGCACAAGTCTCTGTTTTCCAGGTTGCGTTTCCAGATACAGAGCGGTCGACACCCCGCAACTCCGCGCGATCGTCTCGCAATCATCTGCAGGCCTGCCTTTGCTGCCCTTCTCGCAGCATTGACATTCTCGGATCGGAGACTACCTGCTGCTGACCTAGCTGGAAAGAAGACCGACACGATGTCGAAGCTTAACGACAGTGCACACGGAAATGACTTGGAGAGGAAGCCTTCAAAAGTTGAGGAGGGAGTGATCGGCAAGCACGGATCAACGTCTCCCCTGATCGAGATCACGCACAATGGTTTGCTCCATGCCAACTCGTAATGTCGGTGCCGACGGCTGCAATTTGCTCGTAATAAGATGCTGATCACATGTCGGTGGATTATGGCGCTCAATGGCTTGAAGAAATGCTCACCGTGTTCACTAGCGAGTCCTGTTGTACAAGCTGTCGTAGTGGGGTTCTGGCAACGCTTAGTGTGCCAATCCCTTGCTACCTGCAAAGTCAGAGAATTTCGGACTGCAAAGCGGTATTCTTCATCCATGTACATTCCGTGATATCATCTGACGAGGCTTGAGGCTTGTAATGGCTCTTAAAATTGCGATTCTTCTGCCAGTGGCCACAACTTCACTTGTGCCTTGCAGACAAGTGGTACCACGCTGGCGGCCACATTTGCACCATCATCGCAACACCAGCAGGTGAGCAAGAACCAGGATTGTTCTTTTTACCTGCGAGCTGTCATTTTCATGTCATGTGGGCCATCACCCTTGTTGCTACATTATCTTGAGGCCCCACATGGAGGAGATTTACCATCAATAACTTCCATCTGACAGAACATCATTTCCTAGCTTCTGCTGATTCTGTATATCACAGCTGAGTGTCATTGTGCTCTTTCACCTTTGCATCTCACCGCGGTGTGTTGCTTTGGAATGTGCTTGCTGATTTGAGGGGTATTCCAGTGATGTCCTCGTCACTAATATTACCTCAGAGTCTTGGTGACACATCCTGCACCCTGTGTAGAAAATTCTATTGCCTTGCCCTGCAGCGTACGCGCCGCTACCCTTTGCCTTCGCGCACTTGGGCTGGGAGGCCGGAGTCATCTTTCTGCTGCTGGCCGGGTTAGTCACCTGGTACACATCCCTGCTGCTGGCTTCCCTGGACCGCCACGATGGCAAGCGTCACACGCGCTACTGCGACCTGGCAGGCTCCATCTACGGTACTTCCCCGACTCTTGAAGCTTTTTGAATTTGAATCTGAACCCATATCGCCTTTTTAATTTGATCTGATAGTCCAGACATAGATGTTATATAGCCAGCTGATCAGCCCATTACCTTCGTCTCGGGGCAAACTAACAGCATGTTTTAAGTACAGTCACCATTTCCAAGGGATCTTGCTCAGGGAATAGCTTATGGCTCTGAGCTGTAATTTGTGCATTGTACATTGAGGCTTCTGTTGCAAGAGCTGTGATGGCTGACTGAGATGCAAATGTGCTGCAGGCAAGGGCGGCTACTGGTCGGTCATCTTCTTCCAGCAGCTGGCGTCCATTGGCAACAACCTGACCATCCAGATCGTGGCTGGCCAGTGCCTCAAGGTGAGAAGCTCTTCCCCTCTTGCTCTCTTGCCCCATTCCTCATTTTTTCTATGCCTTGGATGCACTGCTATGACAATGTGCACCCCACACTGTTCATGATGGTGTGTGTTGTTCTTGCACACCCACACAAAATCTTTCTGCTCCTGAATCAGTCAGGAAATAGACTTGCTATTCCTGTCAAACGGTCTGCTCCCATTGCTCTCAGGAGTTTGATCCACTCAACTTCATGTGTTCCTTCTGCCACGTGCGGGAAGCATGGATTGTAAATTGTGTGACAGCTGGCTGCTTGCTTTGGGGAAATTTTTTGAATCTCATGGGGGCACAACGCTTGATCCATAAGCGATGCTTCTCTCTCAGGCACTGTACCGCCTCTACCACCCGGAGTGTGAGCCAACCGGCGCCTGCGGAATCTCCCTGCAGGCCTGGATTGCAGTCTTCGGCGCCTCCCAGCTCATTCTGTCCCAGCTGCCAGACATCTCCTCCTTGAGGGAGATCAACCTCGTGTGCACCCTCTGCACCGTCTGCTTCGCTGTCGGCTGCCTGGCCATGTCAATCTACAACGGTGCGCCCTTTGTCTGCCTTGCCAAATTTGACCCTGCCAGTGGAACTGGTCGTCCAATAAGACATGTCTCGTATCTTCAACGAGCCTGGATCTCCACAAAACATAGATATGTCTCCTATCTCTAATGAGCCTTGCAATCAAGTCTTGAATAATTGGGCGTGATGGGTCCTGAGGTGGTATGCTTGGTCTATCGTGAAATACGCTTGGTTGTCTAAAGGTTCAGATTCTGTCGTCAGCTGCATGCGAGCATCAGTGTCCCTTGCTTGCTTCAATCTGCCACAGCTGCATGTCAGCAGGAACCCGCTGTTGACCCTGGGGAAGGCTATGCTTGTTGTGCTTGCTCCAGTGGCAATTTGCTTTGCTAAGGACAGAAGGCTGTCATGTGCCATGATTCGAACAGCTGGAAGATGCTTGTAGGTGTAGGTTAATCAGCCTCCAGGAGATAACAGGAGAAGCAGTAGCGTGTGATGGGCGTTTGAGCTGTGAAGGTTTGCTGAACGTTGAGAGTGTGTTTGCAGGAAACACGCAGGTGGACCGTTCCACAGTCAGCTACGATGTGCAGGGAGATGCGAAGCCCAAGATCTTCAACATCATGTTCTCCCTGGGCATGTGAGCAACACCCCCTCTCTCATAGCTGCCTTGCTGCATTGCTGCTCCTCTGTTCATCCTCCCTGTATTATTATTATTATTGTACGCTTTTCCTGCCAAAAGGCAAGATACGTCCTGCAGACAAGCTGCAAATAAAGGCTGCCATAATCCTACCCCTCGATGAGCTTGCCAGATCCAAGCAAGACCCAATCAATCGTGGGCACGGTGCTCAGTAACTATTCCGCCCCCCGCCAGCTGGGGCCTCCCTGTATATCAGCGTGAAATAGCCTGTTCAAACACAGAAATAGCATCTGCAGAATAACACGCCGTTCGTGCCACTGAAACAAAGCAGAGATGTAAGCAAGGATACAGATGGCCAACAGATGACCGGATTCATCATGGCTATGTTGAAGTGAACGTCCTGAGGAAAATTAGGCTCCTCTGTTGTGTTTGTCTGCGCTAGGAAGTGCATCTCTGGTGTGCTGAAAAGTGAGGCGCTCAACAAGGCTGATGCTTGTTGCGTGCATTTCTGCAGCATTGCCTTTGCGTTCGGAGACACCATCCTGCCAGAGGTCCAGGCCACTGTCGGGGGTGACTCCAAGAAGGTGATGTACAAGGGAGTCAGCTGCGGCTATTCTATCCTGCTGTCATCCTACATGGTTGTCGCCATCGCCGGTGCGCTTCTGAAGTAAATTCCGTGGCACTGCTGAACTGACTGAATATCTCGGGAATCAACAAAGGAGTGCCTCATGTTGCGCCCTGTACAAGGGACCATCCGCACATATGTTTCAGGCGTATTTGCCATGCGCCTGATGAAGTGCAATACACAAATGAGTGATAGCCTGCCATGTGACTGTGCAGCCTAGGGGAGTCTCTGTAAATGACCTACTGCGAGTGCCATAAGTCAGGCACACATGCAAGCAAAGGATACAGATGACAAAGAAACGAATCGGCACTGTGTCTGCACGCAGGCTACTGGGCGTTCGGCTTTGATGTGTCGCCGTTCGTGGTATTCTCCTTCAAGGAGCCTTCCGGCATGTTAGCAGCGCTGTACATCTTTGCCGTGCTGCAGATCATTGGCTGCTACCAGATCTATGCAAGGCCCACCTTTGGATTTGCCTACAACTACATGCTGAGGCCCTACGAGGGCGTCTGGTCATTCCACAACGTGCTGATGAGGGCCATTGTGACTACCATCTACATGGCCATCATCACCCTTATTGCTGCCATGATCCCCTTCTTCGGGTGAGTCACTCTTTTGGTATATCACCCTTGTCGCTGCCACGATTCCCTCCCTCTGTGAGTGGGTGTCTGCTGTGCACTGTGATCATTACCCTTATCGCTGCCATGATCCCCTTTGGGTGAGTTACTCTTTTTTATTCACCCTTTTTCTGCCACAATCCCATTTGGGTTTACTGTACCCTGCAATTATCTCCCTTGCCTTGCCAGGAACCTCGGTTGCGGGGTGTGGTTGGGGGATAACTGTATAAAGCTGAGCTGTCTGAAATTGATTGGTTTGAGCTCTTCTGGTGGCTTGAGCTTCTGTAGACTCAGAAGCATATGGCGGAGTTGCAGGGTTGTTACTGCCATGCTGTTCCTATGCTTGGAGCAGTGAATGCTGTGCCTACAGCTGTTGAGATTGCAGTGACGTCTGTTTCAGGGAGCTTGGCAGGCGTCAATAAGATAAGTGCATGCGCAGGGACTTTGTCGCATTTGTGGGAGCTATCGGTTTCACCCCAATGGACTTCATTCTGCCGATCATCCTGTGGCAGAAAGTGGGGAAGCACTCGCTCATCGTCAGCATTGTCAACTGGTGCATTGTGGTCTTCTACAGCATCATTGCCATTGCAGGTGACTATTTCTTTTGAATTCAAATTCCTCCAATCCTGACCGTGCACAGTTTCTGGGGGTCAGCAAGTTGGGTTTGTGGCTTCTGGCTGTTTGCTGTCTGATGAGTGGTCCTGACAGCTCACACTTTCTACAAGTCAGCAAAGTTGGTTTTGTGGTTTCGGTGCTTGCCATCTGATGAATGGTCCTGACAGCGCCCAGTTATACGAGTCAGCCAGTCGGGGTTTTGGTGCTTGGTGTCTGATGAATGCATGGCTGTCCATTCTGCTGTGCGGTGGCAGCGCGAGCCTCTCATGTGACCCCTGGAAGAAAAATGCATGAGAATAAGAATAACAAAGTATTACTGTTTTGCTCCGCTTACAGTTTCCTCTCTGACTGCCTGCAGGCGCAATTGGATCCATCCAGGCCATCAATGCCGACCTTGCAAACTTTAACGTCTTTGCAGACCTGTTCTGAGACCTTCCACCGCACTGATCTGACCCAACAAATGCGAGATACCCGGCTACCAAGCAACTCACCCTGAGATAGACCCGCCCGTGCCGCTGAGATGCATGTGCTGATGTCAAATTTCAGGCGTGCTCTTTTTTACAGAATGCAGTCAGCAATTTTTGCGTCCCAGGATGGCTGAAAGAATGATCAGAGGCCACATTCCATGATGCGAATGCAGCAGGGGGCTGTGGGTTTTCTGATGGCTGTGAAACTCTTGGTGTCAGCTGTGACACTCTCTGCAGATCTTTTAATGCAAGGTTGCTGAATTGTTTTAGTGCAGCTGCAATTGCCGCAAGACAGCTCCGCAGATTTATGAGGGTGCCCGTGCATTGGATGAGCACATATGAGGCTCTGAAAGTTTGTGCTCTTTGGAATTTCAAGCGGCCCAGGGGCATTATTGGTGCGAGCTGAGAAAAGTCTGATTGCAGAATGATATGAGATTTTCTACTGCTGATATTCTTTATGGGAGAGGTTTTGCTCTCAAATGAAGGTTGCTCAGTGACGAGCTCCCATGTACAACGGTTGACTTGGGGTGTCATATTGGAGTTCTGACTACTCCTTGCGGGGAATAGCTCACGGGGATTGCATGATAGCAATGAGCTTGCAGGAAAAGCTTTCCATTTTGTGTGGGGCATCTGTCGCACGTTATTCTCGTCTGAGAAAGTGGCCTTATCATTGCTGCATCCGCAACTCGCTTTTCCAAGTGTGCCTCGACAAGCTGTCCAAAGACATTGCTTGTTCGGCAACAGTTGGCAGTTGCGGTGGTTTGCTGCAGAAGTATTTACCCTTGTAGGCGTGATAGTGTGATTTCACCTCTTGCTGTGTCCAATGTGATATTTCAACACATTTCAACAACCGTTGTTTTTTTATCCTTTTACAGGCATTGGAAAGAGCTCAAGGTTATCGTCCTTTTGACCTGGCAACAGATTATGCCGGCACTGCCCGTGCTCTTGTGAGCACATCTGCAAAGTTCGCCGAGCATATGCATATGCGTACATGTCATGGCATTGCAAAAAGGCAAAATCTTGCTGTTCGCAACCTCCCTTACTGAGATGTGCTGTGAAGCCATCTGTTGTTCTCACACTGCAAGACTTGGGCTTGCACAACCAATCTGCTGCAGATCCACTTTCCAGTTCCTGCTCATCACTCCTTCAGTGGATCGTTGCCCCTGCACCCATAAAACGGCGCAAAACATCAGCAACATCAGCCTCCTTGCGCAAGTGTACGTGTGTAATGAATGTGTGGTGCAGAGCCACCTCGAAACGCAATCTTCACTCGACATCTCGTGAGCGCATGAAGACCCATTGCCAGCACACCACATTGCTTGCAGTGCACACCATGTCCACTTGCCCACTAAAACAGACAAAGCCACAACCAGCAACGCACCTATGGCTCTGCATGCATTGCAACCAGATGCATTTTCACGTGATGCGCAGAAAGGGCGGCTTCCTTCATATTCAGCCCGTTTACCAGCAATTGTACGGATATGGACGGCCCAACAAACTTACCAGTTCATGAGAGAGTAGCGCCATTTAGAGTGCTCCACATCATTCTTGGACGGCCCCTGCGCGCCATGCCGGTGCACATAGCCGACCACCTTGCGCATGTGGCTGATGTCATCCTCGTCGTACTCATCCTCGCTCTTCTGCAGCAGCTCCACGATTCGCCTGCCTGACTGGTGCCCCACGCTCTCCCCTCCATCCTTGGACCATCCCACCCTGTTGCTGTCATCGGACTCCAGGAACTCCTGCCCGGCACGTCATTGAGCTATTACAGAAGTACAGGATATTTACTTTGAGGTACATGGTACTGTGTGTATGGGCTTCCTTCCAGAAATTGACTAAGGAATCCTAAAGGAAGATTGGCAGGCTTTTGACGGCCCATGTGTGAAGATGATGCCGGAATGGGTACCTGCAGCTCGTCGGGAGTCATGTTGACAACTTTCTTGAACTCTGCGATGGTGTCGTCGGGTGATGACTTCGTCATAGTGCTCAGACGACCTGGTGCAACGCAGCAGTAATTGAGACCTCTATAAATTCCGATGATCGCGCCAGTGGATCTGTGCAAATAACTCGAATGTCACATCTACATCAATGTGTAGGAAAAGGGGGCATACAAGCTCTTGACAGGCCTACAGAATGTCTGACCCACCGTGTCGGAAAAGGGGCAGACACGCGAAAGGGGGACAGTATACACGAAAAGCTGCTGCAGAGCTGGCTGTTGATAATGCCACGCGGTCGATCCTAGCTACTCCGAGATGATGAAGCATAGATTCAATAGCACTGAGAGAGTGGTGGACTTTTAGGACAAGTTGGCGTGGAGTTCGAATTTGGGAGGGTTATTAAATTACTGCCCCTAGCACCTGGGATTTGAGAGGGTTAAGCCCTGTGGAGGAATCTGCGATGGAAGGAATCTTTGCTCTCCTGGGCTCTAGCTCACATTCGATGGTCGCTATGATTCTTTTGCCAATCGTTGCTGCCTTGAATGTATGTGAGCCTCAAAACCACGAATGTGATATATCAAGAAAGCGGGAATCTGCCGACGCTTGATCCGGTACACCTTGGCGGGGCGAGAGGCAGCTTGAAAATAGAGCATCATGAAGTTCGGGAAGCTAATGCAGTCAAGGGCGGATGACTTGCGATCAACAGGACTGGGGGAGCATTTCCTCCGTTACAAAGCCCTGAAGAAGCAGCTCAAGCAGATACAGAAGTCTGAGACTGCTACAGGTGCGCGATGGGCTGCCTCCAGAGATAAACTAGCGGTGTTGAGTTCACCTTTCTGACGCGCCTGGCTTGCTCTTACAGATGAGAAAGAAATCGAACACGCGTTCCAGTCGCTGGAGCACGCTAGTTGTAACCTGGAAACGGGCGCAGAGCCGGCATATTCTCAACAACAACAGGTGCATCAGTGTGGCTATATCACCTCTCTCTGAGGTGCATGTTGCAGTTGTGTAGTGTGGACGAGGTTCTTCGGTATCTTGTTATCGGTATGCCGAAAATCGATAGATGTCTTAACAATGCTTGGCCTTGTGCAGAGCATCGTGGAGGGACTCACACCTGGGGAGCTATCTTTTATAGAGACGCTCAAAGAGGTGAGTGCTTTGGTCCAGTGTGCCGCCAACAGTTTTGCAGCTCGACGTCAGCAGAATCCTAGAACCATTTTCTGATCCTCATAAACCACACCCCACGGCTTGCAGGATCTCGACCAGTTCAACGACTTTTTTATAGAGAAGGAGGAGGAGTGCATCATCAGGACTCAGGCACTGGAGGAGCAGTTAGCGAAGGCTGACAAGGACGATGTTGGCTTCCTGGGCAGGCTGCGCAGCGCCTTTGTGGATTTGCATGGTGAGAGACCATAGACATGCATACTATCACTATCACACTATGAAATGGAGCCGCTATTCTCTGTATGTGCAGGAGCATAGACAGCAAGCTTTCAATTATCTTGTGGGAACACTCGTGTCTGTCTGACCGCAGGCGAGATGGTGCTGCTTTTGCATTGGAGCATGCTGAACTACGCGGGGGTCGTCAAAATACTGAAGAAGCATGGTGATATCTGGCTGTACTTCTGTGGAATTGCATCCACAATGTCCGGGTTTCTGGACCGTGCACGTCTCTCCAGTGTCTGACAGCGGTGTGCTGGTTGTGTTGCAGACAAACAGTCCGGCGTGATTCTCCGGGCGCCCTTCTTGGCAAACGTGCTGCAGCAGGTGCTTCCAGTGCTGTAGAAACTTTTGTGCAAAGTTGTCAATGCGCACTACCGCCATCTGCCCGGTTTCACCATGCTGGAAGAGGAAGGAAGCAATTTTTGCTGAGACTATATCTGTGTGTGTGCTGCAGCCATTCTACTCCACTGATCGCATCACTCAGCTGGTGAAGGATGTTGAGCAGCACCTTAAAACGCTTCTCATTGACGAGCACGGAGCCTCTCTGAACGGTGCAAGCTCCTGACTCCAGCAAATGCCCTGTGCCCCGTCCTGATGGTGTCACTTTTCCAATAGCCTGCCTGCTTTCTGTTGGTTATCCTTGTATCCTGTGGTTGATTGCTTGTATGGACGATGGGGAGTGTGCGTCTGTGCAGATGCGGAAAGGATTGCTGACGGCGCAAACGCGAGCCCATCTGGCAAGGACAGGTCTTTGGGAGAGATCAGGCTGGTCAAGTGCGCCTTTATTCCTGTGATGCTGAAGTTACTGGACATGTCCCCGACCTCCCTGTGTACTAGCACCAGCAGGCAGTGCAGATTTGTGTGGATCCCACACAGGATCCTCTGTTCCATCCACGCTTGAGCTCCTGCAAGAATAGGGTGACACAAAACAGGATGCCTTGAGCCAAGAGAGAATAGACATGAAAACAGAGCAACCCACCAGATGTGATAATGCAAATTTTGAATGTTGTTGCATCACCTGAACAGGCGCACCCAGGCGGCGCTGGACATGTGGAGGGAGATGGGCGACAAGGCTTCTACGCCGTCAACCGTTGTCAGGACAACAAAGGCGGCGAAAAAGGGAGCAGATGACAGGCCCAGTGCTCTCTTAGAAGCCTCCAAGGAAAGCCTCGCTAAGGCCGCTGCAGCCCCGGCTGCGGCAGCCACTGTCGCCGCCAAATGAGCGGCTGTGCCAAACATGCACATGCAAATCGGCGGCCAACACTGGGATGGCTCTCACTGAAATGCTGACGGTACAATCTTGAGGGGCTCAGGGGACTCTTAATCAGCTGATTTTGAGGCCCCTGAGGGGCTCTTCGTCAGGGAGAGTGAAGAAGAGCTCTTACTCACAGTCACCTTGCTTTTGCAAAGAGGATTGAGATGATTGGGTTGCCAGAATTGGAGGAAAGCAAGACCGAGACAAGGATGAGTGGCGCTGGATGGCGCAGGCTATGCCCTCCAGATGAGAGGCGACCCATTTCATCGATTTGTGAGACCGCCCATCTTGTCATAATTGGGTGAAATGCTGATATCGGACGCTCTTTCTACAGAGATCTTCTTTGGTGAATTGCGTAGTGTGTCTTTCTGTTGGGATCAGGAGGGATGCAACGGGGTTCGTGGGGGACAGATGATGGGATGACGGTGTGCAAGATTGCTGCAGGGATTGCAAATTGCTGATTGTGCCTCTTCGCTGGAAAGGGCATGCCTTGATCACTCAGCATGCATATCGCGGCGGGGTGTTTGACAAGGGCTGCACGGTGTGCAGTGCGCTGACTTTTCTCTATTTTCTCTCCCTTCTGGAATATGACGCCCTGTGGATTCGACTAAAGCTATCTTTCAGTGTGGGAGCCTGAAAACGATGCCTCGCTGAGCAGCTAGCTTATTTCGAGCGAAGAAGCTTGACAGAGGCTAGCAGTCCACTATCAAGGGCTGATTTCCCGGTGGGGGACTCTGTATGGGATCCTGCAAAGAGAAGTGGCCTTTACTAGCTAATTTCGTATCGGTAACATGTCGAGTAGATGTAGGTATTTTTAGTGCATGCTCTTTTTCGGATTAAAAGCTGTTTGCGCTCTCTCGGCCTTTAGACAGAAGTCTTTCGTGTGCTTGTGCATGTAAATCAGTGCCGTCCATTTTGCAAACAAAGACTTTGTGTACGTGGCTGCCGAGTCCTTGCAGTACCTCTTTAGACATTCAATTGATTGCCGTTTGCACAGTCTCTTGGAAAGACAATTGGTTAGTGTGTCAGCCTGGCCTTGACCATTGTTTCTGATTCTTAGCGCAGCTGCAGCTGTGTCGGTTCCCCCGTAGGACTTGGCAGGTTGGTGGTTCCATGCGCAATAATCGTTTACCAGCCGACACTTCGGTCACCTTTACAGTCATCACGACTGAGTCATGGGAGTGCATGTTCGGGCCTTTCAGATGCTCAAGTGCCTGACACTGGAGTGACAGCATCGCAGCTAGCTCTGCGATTGAATGCACATTTCTCTAGGATCCAACCACGGGCATGCACAGGCGCTCATTAATTGTGCTGGATAACAGCATCGTTTGTTTCATATGTTTCCATTTATACTCTGTAAGCACTTACGTTCCACGGTCAATATCCAATAAGACACAGATACAGTCAGACCTCCTAGCATGATACACCTTCAGCACAACAGCGTCCTTCTGGGCTAAACGTCACAAACTCAGTTCACTGTCTTACACATGCACGTCATTTATCAGCATACGTTTGGTGCGGCCCCTCCTTATGATCATCGGCGCTTGTGGCGGGCCTTGCTCTTGAAGCCATGCACGCCGGCGCCGTGCCTCTTGGCCTTGTTCTTCTGCGCCTTGGACAGACCACTCTTTGGCGGCTTGATCTTGCCGCTGCGGCCGCCGCCCGGATACACACTAGCCCTGGCCGGCACCTTCGGCTCAGCACCCTCCTCACTTGCACCCCTGCACACGATGCAGCCAACAGAGGTCACACAGGGCCCATGTCCAGCAATGGCCATCATAACTAAACTTCATCCGCTTCGATTGACGAAATGCACCATCAAAAAAGCTTTGGGGAGGCGCCTTTCCTCAGTAGAACATCAAGCGTCCAGCCAGACTGGGCCAGCCACAAAGGCATTCGAGCTATGCTCGATGGAACAGAAATTTGCTGCAGGGAGTGACTTGAGCGCAAGTCATACAGCGGAAGCTGAGAGGTGATGCGCACGTCTTGGTGCTCTTTTTCTTCTTCTGCTTCTTGGTCTTGACGGCGGCCACAGCGGCCACGGCGGCCTTCCCGGCGCGCTGGCCGGTCATGCCTTCCTGCCGCAGCTGGCTCTCCCGGCTCTTCGCCGCGCGCACCTTCCCGGCCACGCCCTCCGTCTCCTACACATCACACATCACAGTCAGCAAGTCTGTCTTGAGCGATGCACTGTCACCTTCCTATGAATCAGTACAATCTTGTCTGAGTTTTAAGGCACACAGATGACTTCCTCTAGGCAGCGCATGATGCCACGCAAATTCTCTTTCTTTGTCTGCTTCATGAAAAAGGTCCTGGAACCCGGCATCCATGAATGTATCCCTACCCTCCAAGCAGTCACGAGTCACTGCACATGCAGCACGGCACCGATGAATGGAAGTACTGCCAGGCAGACATTGCTGGGGGCCAGCGCACCTCCACGAGCTTGTTCCGCTTGCGCCGCTGCTCGGCGGCCGCCTCCGCCTCGCCGCGCTTGCGTTTCCGCTCCTCGCGTTCCTTCCCCTTCTTGGCTGCCTTACCCTTTCTGTCCCCTCCGCCCTCTGGCTCGCCCAGCTCCCCTGCCCTCGCCCTGGCAGCCCATGAGAACACTGTCAACATCCCGAGAGAAAGCATGATGAAGCAACTGCACAAACTCTCAATCCCTCACTGAATCAACCTGTCAAGCCACTCCAGCGGAAGGTGCTTGACACTCGACTGGGACAAGGCATGCATGGATCTGCATAAAGAGCAGTGCTGCTACAGGCTTCCTCTGTGGACAATCCCTTGTGGATAATGCATGGTTTCGACGGGGAGCCCTGCTCATCAAAACACACATTTCAGCAGTGATCCTGCTCATCAATGAATCCAAAGCAAGGAATGGGCAGCTGTAGAGAGGGCAGACCTGTCTACAGACGCAACCTTCTCCTTGGCAGTCTGGAACCAGGTGCGCGGCGGCCGAGCGGCGATCTCGGCCTCGTGCGCCACCATGTTCTCAGCCTTCTGTGCCTCCATCTCCGCCTTTCGCAGCTCCATCTCCTCACGCTCCGCCTGCACGTGGGGCATACTACATCAGCCTTTCAAGTCCCCTGACATCTTCCTCCCCAGGGGGTCCTAAAAGCTACTAAGCAGCATGATATACTGGCGGTGTTTCCCCTGTGCCCTCTGTCCTGCATGCCACCCTTGTACCAAATCTGCATGGAATTTGCCCCTTCTCTCCTGAAAGAGCTCTGGCTAAGAGTCCTGAGTCACAGTCCTGCCCTGGGTGTGCTCAAAAACAATTTGCCCTCAACAAGGACTTCCAAACACTTTGAGAAGGTGCAGCTTTAGACAAGCATTGCAAGCTGCAGTCACCCGACAAAGACAGTGAGCTGGGCACAGAAGCAAGGATGCTCACCAGGTCGATGCGAGCGATGTCTCTGCCCAGGGAATGGATGCGCTGGGTCCACTGCGCAACAATCTCCGGCTGCACGGAGCGGATTAGCAGCTTGGCTCCCGTCTTCTTCACAACCTGCATGCGCATGCACAAAATTTTGAGACCACTGAGCGCACAGGGGAGCTTGCTTGCTTGGTCAAAATATGACACACTCTCTATTCATGCAGCCTCTTTGGAGGCAATCTCGGCACAAGGAGCAGGATGTCAGGCATCACTACGCAGATCCATGCAAGTAGTATCTTCCCTTGTTTCAGGATCACGCAAGTTGATTCTGGTCTGTGAGCACTCACGTCCTTCAGGAGAGAGCGCGTGGAGTCGTCGGCAAAGGTGACGGCACGGCCGGCGCGGCCGGCGCGCGCGGTGCGGCCGATGCGGTGCAGGTAGGCAGACAGGGCCGGGGGCGCGTCGTAGTTTATCACCGCATCCACCCCCAGAATGTCCAGCCCTCGCGCCGCCACATCAGTCGCCAGCAGGAACGCCGCCTCGCCCTGCTCCCCAAAAACACAACCAGTCAGCTGTCCAGTCAGCACCCGCACAGCTGCAGCTGCAGTGAGGTCAGCTGGAGCGGTAGACTTCACATGAACATAGAATGCATTACAGGACCAATAAGCTTCATAGAAAACACAAAATATAGCAAGAGTGTGCACAGGAGGTGGCAGCGCCAGAGGCATGGGGAGGGCTTCTGAATTCAGTGGGGATTTGCACCTTTCTGAACTTTTCCAGGGATTCCAGGCGGGCCGCCTGCGTCATGTTGCCATGCAGCTCAGCGGCTGGCGGCAACCCCGCCAGGCCGAACAGGATCTTGGCCCTGTGGGCGCTGTGCTTGGTGCTGAAGAACACTATGGTCCGCCCCAACCTGCACATGGCACGGAACCTCTCAAATTGTGCTCCAGTGCACAGTTGCTCTTCCACCTGTCATAGACACAGCTGCTACAACGCCCCAAGCCGCTTGCAGGGGAAAGCAATCTTGACAAGTGCTTGTTCGACATCAGCTCCAATGCTTTGAGAGGCACTGATGGCAAGCAGGACACCCTCAAAGTGGGTCATGCTAACTGCTCAAACAAGACAGAGCTGAAGCCCATTTGTTGAACAGCGTAACTTGGCTTCCTGGTAGGTTTTAAGGTTGCAATACTAAACATCCGTCTGGACACTAGATCAGGCGCACAGGAAAGAGGAGTGGGACACCTAAAGGAATACTAAACATCTGTCCGGACACCAGATCAGGGACAAGAAGGCCGCAGAAAGGAAAAGAAAGAGCACCTGAAGGAGCGCGCGCACAGGGCGAGCAGCGTTCCCTCTCTAGCGGCTGGCCCGGCCGCGCCCTTGAACCGCACGATCTCTTGAGTCAGCGACCGCGGTGCCGCGCCGGCCGCGTCGGCGGCCAGCCGCACCGGCCGCTGCAGCGACAGCGCCGCCAGATCGCGCACCTCCTCCGTCATTGTCGCGCTGAACAGCAGCGTCTGGCGCTTGCGCGGCGTCAGCCGCAGCACCTCCTTGATCTGCGCGTCGTAGACCACAAATGTTGAGGGCACGGCTAAATATTGAGACTGCAAGACAAGATGTGACCGCACCAACCTCGAGGCCAAATAATGAGAAACGGAGCACCTGCTTCCCCATTACTAGAGTTGCAAATATGCCGAATTCTGAGCAAAGCATGCTCAGTCTAGCAGGTGGCATATGGCAAAAATGCCCCGCATCTGACTCCGGATTTATGCTCTACTGAAGTAATAATACACAGTTTTTAGCTGCGAAGTGTTGTCCGCTGCGCACTCAAGCACTTCAACAGGCGCATTGAGCAGCACACCTCTTCTGAGAAACCCATCTGCAGCAGCCGGTCGGCCTCGTCCAGGACCAGTGCTTGCAGGTCCTCCAATCCCACTGACTGGGTGTTGCGCAAGTGATCGATTAGCCGTCCCTGTATGCATGCAGAGCTCTGTCAGCTTAATAACCCAAAATCACGACGTTTGCTGTGAGGAGGGAGTAGGATGTGGATGCAACGATGTGACACGTGTGCAAAGGACAGCACATCATGGGAAGATGTACCATCCGCAAAATCCGTGCCTGCTTCAATCTTGCGCCAGGTTTTAAACTAGCCAGGAGACAGATCCTGACAGGTAGGTAAATCCAGCGCAAACACTATTGGCAGTGTGCAGTCCCTGCAAGTCAATCATGCTTGTGTGCACTCCATTGGGAAGCTTTTGGGAAAGGGCGGGAAGGGGGGAAGCAAGCCCACCGGAGTGGCAACGACGACTTCAGGAGAGGTACGCAGCGTGGCAGACTGCACTTGGAGAGAGAGGCCGCCCACAACCAGCGCAATCCTGATGTCCGTAAACTGCGCCAAATTGGTGATCATGCTGTGCACCTGTGCGCGGTGCACAGGAAGTCATGCTATTTACAAGGCTTTTATTATGCTTAGTAACAATGCTACATAAAAATGCGCCCCTGCTTTCCAGCTGACTGGTATGCGCTGCCAGAACTGACAGTAGACTGGTGGTGTGACCATGCCTGTGACACAGAGCTATTTCGTGGCTCAGCAACAAAAAGTTCTGATCATGGCTTTTATTTGCGGGCTCTGTACCTGGACGGCCAGCTCGCGCGTGGGAGTGAGCACCAGACCATAGGTGGCCGCAATCCTCCGATTCCTGAATAGCAACCGCTCCAGGAGAGGCAGTGCAAACGCTGCAGTCTTTCCAGACCCTGCAACGAAATTCATGCATACTTAGCTATCAATAGGCACTGTGGTGAGGCGGACGGCCTGGTAAGGACACAAACCAAAGTAAGAGGACAAGTGCATATCTGTGAGAGCTGATAGTTAGGATGAGATATCACCTGTGATGGCACTGCCACAAATGTCTCGCCCCGCCAGTGCCAGAGGGATGCAAGCTGCCTGAGCATCAAAAACCCATGTTTACGATAAAGCAAGGATCACTTTTCGTCTATGATTGGATTGCATGGATGGCACTGGTGCATGCTAGGGCATCAGTCTTGGACAAAGCTACGTCGGTCACTGCTTTGCAGCTGCCGAAGGGGAATCGCTTGCCTCATCATTTGCCAGCACCACATAAGAAAAACCATGATGACCAATATTTTATGAAGCCCACTTGCAAGCAGCAAGATGAGGAAAACCAGGCCAGCCCACAAAATCTTCCTACAACATAACACATAAAGAATCGTGTAAAGATATATGGGTGATTATGTGACCGGCACCTGGATTGGGGTGGGGTTGGTGTAGCCCAGAGCAGCGCAGGCTTTGAGCAGGGGGCGAGACAGGTGCAGGTCGCTGAAGGCACTGGCGCTGAACTTAGTGCCGTCTGGGGTCTGCGCATAGAACTCAGCCCTGCGCACGCCGCCGGCCGGGCCAGCTTCCCCGTGGCTCCTGCGCCGCTGCTCCTGCTGTGCTTCTGCCTCCTCGTCCATTTCATCGTCATCTTCTGATGTCCCTTCCTCCTCTTCCTCATCATCTGCAGTGCATCAGATAATGATATGTCATTGACCAACCAATATAGTGCTTTTGAAAGGCCAACACTTGAAAGGCCAAGACAAGTTGCAAAGCTCTCCAACACAGACACATGTACACAGGAACTGTGCAGCAGCCAGCATCTGTGCTCATGAAGGGGGAAACGTGCAAGTGACCCACCCTCGCTGCTTTCTTCCTCATCTACATCAGCCATCACTGCACTCCTGCCATTTGCCTGCGGTTGTGCGCTTGGCACATCCTCGGCGTCGCTCTCACTTTCTTCTATCTGCTGCTCCTCCTGCTCATCTGACTCTTCAGCATCATCATCATCATCATCATCTGCCTCTGGCAAATCCTCCTCTTCGCTGTCAATGTCAACTGCGTCCTCATCTGCCACATCGCTGTCATCATCGTCTATTTCGCCAGGCAGAGGCGCATCCTCATCATCGCTGACCTCTTCATCTGACTCATCAGAGTCCTCGCTCTCTGAGTGTGCCTCAGGTCTGCCGTTTGAGCCCTTCCCAGGAGCGGCCCTTCCTGACGGCTGCAAATACACAACCGAGGACATTTGTGAGTTTATGAAACTGTCATCAATACTCCACAACAGAGAGAGTTGCATCCAGCACATGCCAAAGGGGGTCAGTACTAGGGAGACTGGACAAGGACGTTGCAGGGACATGGACAGCACCTTGCCATCAGGTCTCGCTCTCTGCTCCTTACTTTTCAGGTGCTGTGCAATCTTGTGATCGATGCTAGTGGTCTTATCATTCTCCCTTTCTTTGCGGGCCTCCTTGAGTGCACCTGCGGTAGAAGGGAGTAAATCTCGAGACTGCCCACGATGAGATCCGCATGAACAAAAGATTTGGATGGAACTCGAGGAATAATGGCATTGAGATCCCCATCTGGCGGCTGGGTCGGCTGAACAGTCAGATTAGGAGGTGGCTAGAGTACTCACTGCTGAATTCCCAGGCTGCCTGTGTTGGGCCTTCCGCAGGACCACCAAAATCGAAGGAAAAGTCTGGATTGAAATCCGACACCATTATGATCGTGCCCTTGCAAAAATTGTACCCCTCGGAAAAAGGATTCGAAAGAAAGTATACTAAGTATTGCTAAGCTGCGCCGTATCTCTCAACATTGTGAAGTCGATAATATACATCACTTGCAAATACATGAAACCAGTCATCAGGTCTTCATCTCCTTCAATGTGGGTAATTATCCAGCACCTAGCCGTCGTCCTCCAAAAATGACATGGAACGCCGTCCACCATCGTGGATGGAAAGAGGCAACATTTCCAGTGAAGAACTGGGCTGGCTCGCAGTCTGTGCATTCCTCGTTGCTGGTCAAGAACAACTCGGAGCAGTGATGTGTAGGAGGAGATAACTTTTCATGCAAGAAAGGGCTATGGAAGATTGGCAAATCTTGGGGTCTTCATAATAACTTGTTCAAAGCTTGCAGTGTAGCGGTGTAAGTCCGTCTTGCAGCCATGGCGCAATCAATAGAGCGCAGCTGCACCATGCTGGTGCACTTTGACAAACCCTCCTCAGCCACAGAGATCAAGGAGGCCCTGGAAGGCAACGACCCGCATGCAAAGATTCAGGCCATGCAAAAAGCAATCATGATGTTGTTGAATGGGGAGCAATTGCCAGCGCTCTTCATCACAATTATCCGATATGTGCTGCCTTCGGAGGACCACACCATTCAGAAGCTTCTTCTTCTCTATCTGGTGCGTGATCGCTTCATCACCCAGCTAAATATATACAAATCACGGGTGTCGAAAGATCCTTTCCTCAACATATTTCGTTTTCTTAAACAGGAAACCATAGAGAAGACAGATGCGTCAGGAAAGCTTCTTCCCGAGATGGTAGGATTGTCAATACTCCACCCCTGGCTGCATTCGCTTGCACCCTGGTCTTGATACACTGTTGCTCTTTTTCTTATAATCTTACCGCATGCAGAAGTCGTAAACCAGTTGAAGGCAACGTTGACTGATTCTGAGCCTTCTTGTGCAGATCCTGATTTGCCAGAACCTGAGAAACAACCTGCAGCATCCCAACGAATACATTCGGGGGGTGACGCTGCGTTTTTTGTGCCGAATCCGGGAAGAAGAAATCCTGGAGCCTTTGATACCCTCAATTCTCGCATGCTTAGAGCACAGGCATTCTTATGTGCGCCGCAACGCAGTCCTGGCTATCAACGCCCTCTATAAGCTTCCCAAGGGCGAGCTGCTCCTTGTGGATGCTCCTGAGCTCATAGAAAAGGTAGGTTCGTTACTGGATGCAGCGCTGATTGGCAGAGCTCTTTGTGTCAATGTGACTGGATTCCACCCTGCTACGAAATACTCCCGTTGCTGAAAAACTATGCGCACCTGCACCACAGGTGCTGCAGTCAGAGCAGGATCTTTCCACGAAGCGGAATGCCTTCCAAATGCTCTGCAACCATGCCCAGCCCCTTGCAGTCAACTACCTACTCTCCCAGGTGACTATCTGTTCCACCACCTTGCGCATATTTTTTGCATCTGTTCCAGCCCTCACTCCTCAAGCAGACCACCTGCGCTGTGTGCGCAACACATCAGCAATTTAGAAATTTTCGGCTTGTACTAATTCGGGGTTGCTGCTGAGAGAACCGCTGCTGCATGCATGCATGGTCGAAAGTGAAGGCATGTGGCGGTCTACTGATCCTTCATCTTGCTGCGCAGGTGGACAATGTGGCGCACTGGGGAGACATCCTGCAGATGGCAGTGCTGGAGCTCATCCGCAAGGTGTGCCGCAGCAACCCCAACGAGAAGGGCAAGTACATCAAGATCATCCTGGCGCTGCTGCAGAGCACCAGCAGCGCAGTGGTGTACGAGTGCGCTGTCACGCTCGTGTCACTGTCCAACGCGCCCTCCGCCATCAAGGCTGCCGCCAACTGCTACTGCCAGATGCTCGTCAGCCAGAGCGACAACAATGTCAAGCTCATCGTGCTCGACCGCCTGCAGGTCACCCCCTTACTTCTCCACATCACTCTCCAAAGTCTCCAGTGGGCACTTGTCTGCTGCCTTCCTGCAAGATTAGACCACTGTTACTTTCATAAAGGTGATGGCATGTTGTTGTGCATGTCATGACATTGCGACAGTGATGCTGTGCAAGGCTGCAAGCATGACAGCTCCTGCATGGGTGGAAGCAAGACATTCACTTTCAGAAGCGGGCAAAGGTCGTCTAATGTGGAGCCATAATAAGACAGTGACGTGACAGCAGCAGGCATCTGAAAAGAAGATCGGGGTGGCGCTGTGCAGGAGCTCAAGGAGCGGCACAGGAGTGTGATGCAGGCGATGCTTATGGACGTGCTGCGCGCGCTGGCCACGCCCAACATGGACATCCGCAAGAAGACCCTCGACATCGCCCTGGACCTCATCACCCAGCACAACATCGACGAGGTGGGTGCTCCTGTTTTTCTGCGTATCTCACAAGCCCCTTCAATACGCCTCTCTGTTCAAAGCATGACTTCCCTGAAGCGGAGTAGGGATTTGAGGGTCATTCGCATTGATGAAGGGATGTTTAGGATGTACAATAAATACCCATTTCTCAGGTTTTGTGGTCAACAGAGCCAGGAAATGAACTGTAATGGGGTCGGCTGGTGGCAGATGGTGCCCTTGTCTGCGTGTTCTCATAAGCCTGCCAATAAGCTCCTCTGTAGAATCATGCAAGTGAAGTTTACCTGGTTCCCTGCTTCCTTGGTCAACATAGCCACGAGAGAGAATTGGGCTTTCCTGTTTAAATATGTGTTGGTGGGTGGCAGGTGGTGATGGTGCTGAAGAAGGAGGTGATGAAGACCCAGAACAAGGATCTGGAGAAGGGCGCAGAGTACCGCCACCTGCTGGTGCACGCCATTCACGAGTGCGCCGCCAACTTCCCAGACATCGCCGCCAACGTCATCCACCTCCTCATGGACTTCCTGGGCGACACCAACTCCTCCTCAGCCCTCGATGTGGTGCGCTGTCCCTCCCCCTTGCTCTGTCCCTCCCCCTTGCTCTGTCCCTCCCCCTTGCTCTGTCCAAATCCTGGTGTCTGCCAAGTGCTTCAAGAAACCAAGCGCGGTGAGAGCTGCACCACACTATAGTCCATGCTAGACTCCACAGGTGGGTGGAATCCGCTTGAAGTGCTCGTCTTTTTCAGAAGCTTGTGCTTCTGATCTCTATGGTGGGCTTGCGTGGTCCTGGGAAGGGTGTAAGGGCTTGCCTGAAGCACGTTTCCTGTTCAGATGATGGAGTTTTTTATTTGATTGAAGAGCCCGTGCTTTGCAAGCGGTGAAGTACTTGATAGAATGGTGGAAGCTTGTGATCATGAGAAGAGCATGAAGCTGTGCCTGGCTTGGCGGTCCTCGCAGATGGTGAAGCTGCTGGGCTGGATGAAAGTCTGTTCCTTGCGGGTGGTGGAGCTTCTGGCCAATGGTAAAAACTGAGTGGTCCTGAGATCCGGTGTGAAGCAGTGCTTGACCGGCGGCTGTGGGGCGGCAGGTGTTCTTTGTGCGGGAGATCATGGAGACCAACCCGAAGCTGCGGCCGACAATCCTCGAGCGCCTGATCGACACCTTCTCGCAGATCCGCTCCTCGCGCGTCTGCTCCTGTGCGCTCTGGATCCTCTCCGAGTACTCCACCTCCGTGGAAGACATCCACGCCGCCCTCGAGGTGCGCCCTTCGGTACCAGCAATGATCGATCTGGTACAGTGCTGTCAAGCGGGGCGCAGGAAACAATTGTGGTGAGACATTTGCCTCAGTCAGCAAAAACACCAGGTTGTCAATGGTGTAGGTACATGTCCTCGGCCGCAGCCATTGTGGTTCGCTAGGGAAGAGTCTCGCAAGGCTTTTGCAAGTGGCCCTTGAATTGCTTCATGGCCTGTAGTGACTGACCCACATCACCGCACTATGCCAGGCAGCAACCCTGCATGGAACGCAAAGCCTTCGAGTCAAGGCTGCGTACCATGAATTCACTATCAATCAGTCTTCTCAACGCCTGGCACAATTAACACGGATTCTGTCTGTGTTCTTGCATTCAGAATTGCCTGCGTTCATATTTGATATTGCTGCTGTTACACACAGGTTATCCGCAGCGGACTGGGCTCAATGCCGTTTATTAAAGACAAGGATGAGAAGGATGATGCGGAGGAAGTGGAGGATGTGCCTTCCCCTGCCATGCCTGCCTCAAACAGGCCAGCTGTGCTGCCGGATGGCTCCTATGCCACGCAGGTAAGCATGTGTTGCAGCCCCGTGTTGGCAAACCCCCAGTGCTGACGGTTGCTGTCATGTTGACTCTTGGCTCGCCTGGAAGGTCTCTTGACAACTCGGGTTTGGATGAGAGGAGATGTACCCAGGCAAAAGCACCTAGCCATCTGTCTGGATGCATCTATTTGGTCAATATAGATATATTCGGCACAAACAGCATAGCTTTGCTGGCTTGAAAAGGCTTTTGCATGATTCTATGCCTGAGCTGTCCCCAGACACAGAACAAATGAATATTTTACTGAGCCACCTGCTATGGGCATGTACAGACGGCGCTGGCGGACACGTTCGCGCTGCCGGCGTCCATGGCGGCCAATGCGCCCAACCTGCGCACGCTTCTGCTCAGCGGAGACTTCTTCCTCGGCGGGGTCGTCGCAGGTGTGATCCCCTAATGTTCTCCCTAGCCGTGCCCAGAGTGCAGATGCACACCGGCCTCCAATTACTGCAGACCACTGAGCCAAGCCTCTCCCTGGACTCTCTTGTTGGTTATCTACCAGACGTTCTCACTGATTTCCAATGAGTTTTGAGACTCAAATGATTTCCAAGCTCATGGAGATCAATGAGAATGGCTTGGAGCACCTGAATGAGACCTTGTTGGAAGCCTTGTCAGAAGACGGATGCCAACACCGGTGAGGGCTGATGTATGGGGTGTGCGCACAGGCACGCTGACAAAGCTGCTGCTGCGGCTGCGGCAGCTGCAGGGGCAGACTTCGTACCGGATGGCGGCGGAGGCGATGCTGTTTGTGGCGGCCATCCTGCGGCTGGGCGAGTCCCCCCAGATGGCCCACCCCATCGACGCGGACTCCATGGACCGCATGGTCACCTGCCTCCAGGCGCGTTCCCTCCTCCTCTCTCCCACCTCCTTTCCTCAATTCCTTTCCCCTCCTGTCTAGAGAACACGTCAAACTTTGTGGGTATGCAAAAGCGATTTATACTCCTTACTTGTGAGAGAAAAATTTCATGTAGTCTATTTATGAGTGGTAGCCTGTCGACCCCAAGTCTGGATGCTGGGCCACCGTGGCTTTGCATTTATCTAGCTCCTGACCCTTGATTTGGAGTCGATTATAGAAATCTCTCCCTGCCACGCTAATGGGAGAGGGCATTTGGGCGTGGATGGGGCTGTGGTGGCTTGGGTGTATTGCGCAGAGAGCTAGGGAGGGTGTTTGAGGGTGTGGGTGTATGGCAGGTGCTGGCAGGGAAGCTGGACGGCAAGGAGGAGGAGAAGGTGTGGCTGGACGCCTGCAACTCGTCCTTCGCGGCCATGATCAAGGACAAGCAGACCCGCGAGGCCGAGGAGGCCAAGGCCACGGTGTGGCACCCATCTAATTTTATCAAACCTTGATCCCCACTCCTTCACACATGCGAATCAGTGCAATGGGAGCTGCTCTGGGGGATTTGGACTGACGGTGGAGGGAGCGGTCGATTGAGCATTCTGACTTTTCGCGCTTTGAAGGCCTCCCCTGTGTGTCGAAGAATGCAGGATTTTGCCAAGAACAAAAAAGCGGTATGTTAAGAGAAGAAATCTATAGTAAATGGATGGGTGTGACCCCTAAACAGGACAAGCAGGCGATGGCGCAGCCGGACGAGCTGATAGACTTCCACCACCTGAAGTCTCGGCGGGGCATGAGCCAGCTGGAGCTGGAGGATGAGGTGGCCACCGACCTGCAGAAGGCCACCGGCCTCGTCGACACCCACACCACCGACTCCTCCCACCTCAACCGCGTCCTCCAGCTCACTGGTGCGCCCTGTCAAACAAGCCTGCCAGCAAAGCATGCATACGTATTACAGCAGGGGCCAAAGCGACATGCTGCTCCAGCGATGTGTGAGGACATGTGTTCAATTGCTTGCCCAACGTTGCCGCCTTCAAAGCGAACTGATGCAGTAGGCTCAGGTCTTGTCACTACCATGTGTGCATTGGCGCAGTGCCTCAGGAGGACCCAACTGTGATGGGCTGAGCAGAACCCCTTGCTTGTCCATTTCACGTTCCAGTAGACCTTTTTTAACGACCACCGTGCTGCATTGTCATGTCCGTCCATACAGGATGGATTGAAATTTACGAGAATTCAATGTGTGAGCTTTTTTGTATGCAGGGCTGGCGGACCCGGTGTATGCAGAGGCGTATGTGACGGTGCACCAGTACGACATCGTGCTGGACGTGACGGTGATCAACCGCACGGGGGACACGCTGCAGAACCTGTGCCTGGAGCTGGCCACTATGGGCGACCTCAAGCTCGTGGAGCGGCCCCAGAACTACACCCTCTCCCCGGGCGCCACCAAGACCATCAGGTCCGGCGCCTGCTGTCACTGTTTCTTAAGCAAACGGTGCCCCTTGAGGGCATACGAGCTTTGTCATCATCTAGGCAATGCATAGTCATGCAGCGCACTGCAAGTGGCCATCGCATGCTTGCTTGCAGTTGCCAGGGGTAGCCAGTTGCATCCTTTGTGCACCCCACCCATCATTCCTACATCGAAAGCATGCTTCCAACAGTGCATTATGCTCATACACGCACTGATGGCCCGTACCGGTTCAGTCTAATAAAGAAAGCTTCCGGCATCTTTGAGCTCACAAAAGCTGCACGGGTTGTACCAGGGCGAACATCAAGGTGTCGTCGACCGAGACGGGCGCCATCTTTGGGAACATCGTGTACGAGTCCACAGGGTACTCGGAGCGCAGCGTGGTGGTCCTGAACGACATCCACATCGACATCATGGACTACATCTCGCCCGCGTCCTGCCCCGACGTCCAGTTCCGCTCCATGTGGGCCGAGTTCGAATGGGAGAACAAGGTACGTGCTCCTCTGCATGCCTTCCCCTCACACGTTGCTCTGCTGCCTATGCAGTCACACATTGGGCCTTTGCGAGGCTTCCACTGCTGTCTTGCCAGCCCTCTCTAGCGTTTGCAGATACCCTCAGGGGTGCGGCCTATGCTGTGATCCAGAGGAGCCCTGCAAGAGATAGCTTTGGGATCAACAATCCCTTCTTGATAACCAGTCAAGCGAGAATGCAGGACATGAAGGCAGTGCTAGTGGTGGCCAGGAAGGGCTGCCTTACTGTGTAAGTGCATAGACAGTGCATAACTCTAATCATACATAGCATGATGCAGTTGGAAGGCGCTGCTGACAGGATACTGGCTGTGCAGGTGGCCATCAACACGACGATTACGGACGTGAACGAGTTCCTGAACCACATCGTGACGAGCACCAACATGAAGTGCCTCACGCCGCCGTCCGCGCTGTCCGGCAGCTGCGGCTTCCTGGCCGCCAACCTCTACGCCAAGAGTGTGTTCGGCGAGGACGCTCTGGTCAACCTCAGCGTGGAGAAGGGCGCCGATGGCAAACTCTCCGGCTACATCCGCATCAGGTCCGCCGCTCCCTCCATTGATTGAGCAACCGTTTGACCTTTTTGGCCCACAGCCTCGTAGACATGATAAGGTGCAGCATGCGTGTTGGCCAGTATGCGTGTGTGCGCGCTCATGAGAGATACTAGAGTTGAACAATGAGTATCACACCCCAGGAAGCATGCCAGTACTCCAGGAGCCCGTGGGCAAACATGGGAGACTTTGGGTTGGAAAGCTGTCCTAGGAAGCATGCCTGTGTTTTAGGAGCCCATGTGCGTACACGGGAGATTGTGGATTCTAAAGCTGAGTTCTTACATCCTAGGACACCGCCTATGTCACAGCCTGTCGCTGGCCTGCCCCATGTGGCATACCTGTTTAGTAGCGCTTTGCTTGGTCCTTGTGCTCTGTCTTCTCAATGATTGAGCCATGCACACTGAAACAGGTATAAACACGCGGAGGATGTCTGTCTCTGGTTGTAACAAAGGTGTGTTGCGTTATTGGAAGTCGCCTCAAGGTATTGCCGTGCCGCGCAGGTCGAAGACACAGGGCATTGCTCTCTCGCTCGGCGACAAGCTCATCCTGAAGCAGAAGGGGTGAAAGTTGCCCGCAGTGATCCTGCACAGACTCGGCGTTAAGGTTTTTAGGGTATCCTGGGAGATGTGGCACTTTGTAGAAGGGCTGTGATGAGGCAGGTATCCTGGTGGGGTGCAGATTAACACCTTGAAGCATTGCCGAATATTCGAATGCCGGCACGCCCAATTGGCCGGCCCACATTTACAATTCTCATCATGATGTGGTGGCCCTCAGGCCTATGTCGCAGTAGGTAAAGCACGTGCTGGGTCACAAGACTTCTTGTAACTTTACATTTACTGAGCTCTAATCAGAAACTCGGGAAGAAAAAAATGGGGAAGCTGCATGGCAAAGAAGGGAAGCTTAATTAAGAGGGAACGCCCAAGGACTGTCCTGATCTCAAGTTCCGACTCGGCAAGTTCCGGAACAGAAAAACGATTCTTTCTTGGATAGGTTTGAAGAGTAGACAGGGTACTTAAGTACTAAAGAAAACAGAATGCTGAAGGGCAGCATGATTTACTGATTTTGCAAAAGGTAGATCAGAAAATTTCGCAACTTGGAAATATGCAAGCCCACCTCGGTTGCAATGGTGTTCGGAATGCACCAGCATCCTGCTCATATTCCGTGTTACCTTTGACAAGAACCAAGGATTTGCCAAGCGGATTGCATGCAGCACACAGCTTGCAAGTACGCAAGCAGCAGCCACTGCGGTTGCAAGTCAGAGTCTCAGCTGCGCAGGAAGCTACGAGTGAAACAGCTCCCAAGAAACAAACGAAACGTGAAAAGCCGGGAGACATAGCTGGTCGCCCAAGGGCTGATGATTTCGATTACCCCATGCCAATGGTGAGCAGCTGACAGCCAAGCTGAAATCAGGATATTAGGAACATTAAGCAGTGCAAAGTAATCTATATTAAGTTGAGTTTGCGCGTTGCAGGCAAGAGAGTACCAGCAGACGGTGAAGAGATCTTTCACACTGGGAGGCATCGGTCTCCACTCTGGGGAGTATGGTGAGTGTTGTGATCCCGTTGTTTTTATGCACTGTGTCAAGCATGTAACTTTTCAATACGTGAATAGGTTCTCAAACCACTTGTGCTGTGTGCTTCCAGCTGCTATTCGCGTGAGGCCTGCATTTGCTGGAGAAGGGAGATACTTCGTCAGAGTACCTCTTGGTGAGCGCCGCAAAATCCCTGCTCGATCGTGTCTTGTTATCACTGGTCAGAGGGCGTCGTCAGAACTCAATCTGGGTAGAAGGCCAGCAGACTCTAATTCGAGTGTGTTGCTGGGTGCAGGCACACTTCAACGAGGAGGCTCGCCAGAAGTAGAGGAGGAGATTGAAAAGCATGGTGACCATCTTCCCTCCCCATTGCCCTCTTCTCACATCGTTTTCCAGCTTTTTGATCTCCTTGCAGTGCACCTTGTCTAACCTTCAGATTTAGGCAGTCTGCAGATAGGCTTGGCGGATTGAATAGTCAGAAGTCTAGCGCTGAAAATAGAAGGGGCAGACAACAACAGACACATCAATGACCCCAAAGACTTCATATTTAAGGTCGTTCTGAGAAGTGACGATGTCATTCTCTGGCTTTTAGTAAGCGGATGACCTCTAGGTGAGATTACCTGATACAGCATGCATAGCAGGTATGTTCAAAGGGCAAGCTTGGCTTGGTCAAGATGGTTTCTATATCTTCTTCCTGGTGTGCGCAGAGCAACTGCGGCAGATGAGCGCGGAGGACGAGGACACAACAGTGCGGCGGTTCATGGAGTATCTGGGCGCGCAGGACGATGGCTACGAGGGCAGCTACGAGGAGTGGCACTGGGAAGCCTACGGCGCCGAAGCACTCTCGGCCGCCATCCGACGCCTCGACGCGCCCAAGCCGGAGCCGGAACAAGTGAGTCTTCCTTGCAGAATTATCTGGCGTTGTTGCCATGCAGGCGCTCTTTGGGGCTCCCAGAGACGCTGAAATGCTCAGGGGGAAGTCTTGAGCTCAGGCCTCTTTGGGCTGCAATCTCCACTGCTGCAAACATATCTACCCGGTTGGAAATACCTGTGTTTCATGGAGGGCGATGGAGTGGATGTGAAGACTTTGCGGATGAAGTGTTTTATTCACTAGCCTTGATGCACTTCTGTCCGGTTTACTTGGGGGGCAGTGTACTGAATTGGAAGCCTTTGGTTTGTGAAGGCTTGCATGCATGTATCATAGATGTGTGCTGTGCTTGTCCGCAGCCGGTGAGCAGGTCTGCCGAGGAGGAGGTTCTGCAGGCGTCGCTGGAGAATGTGGTGGAGGATCAGCACATGCTCACCTCCCTCACAAACAACAAGAACTTCCAGTGAGCACCCTTGCCTGTTACGCTCTATAATGCTGCCCATCTTGCCTGAACAAACCACAGATGTGCCACGCATGCAGACTTGCAGCTTCTGCTCAATGGTTGGACAGTGGCAGACCACCCACCAAGTGATGTGCAGGACGTATCTCAATACTTGGGAATGAGTGACAGAACGGGAATCAGGAACGGACTTCAATGGGGGTGAAATTGTGTCTCATCGGCATAGTTCTGGCAACTATAGTGATCATATTTCGTGCCATAACTGTCTGCCTACTCCTGACAGCAGAGATCGGCGATCATTACATCAATCATCTGAGACTTGCACCTATCTAATTTGAATATTTTTGGTACCAGCGTGCACAGCGTGGAGGCGCTGCTGTCGGCGCTGGAGTGCTGCGGAGTGGACAACGCGCGCATCGAGATGGAGGGCGGCGAGGAGGTCCCCGTGGCTGACGGCTCGGCCATTGGCTGGGCCATCAATATCGTCGTTGCAGGCCTGCAGCCGGCGCACGCGGCCGGCGACGCCAAGGGCCGCACTGAGAAGCGGCGCGCGCTTAAACCCACCCAGGTCTGGCCTGCGTTCTCTTTGCATCTTTCTCCTCTGGAGCTTCTGGTCTTGCAGGTGGCATACTGGGTACAATCTTGCGTATTCTTCCAGTGTTTATGGGATCCGTGAAAAGAACACCCTGATGAAGTCTTTTGCAGATCATTGTGGTTGACTGCTTCTCAGGTAAGCTTTCGAGGTGATTTTGAATGCCATTAAGGGAGATGCTATTTGAGGATGCGATGGGGGTTGACTGAGGGCAGCATGAGCGCATGTTTACGCAAGAGTCTGCCCGCCTGGAGCACTTGCAGCAAAATGCGAGCTGCAGAGACCTACCGTCAGAGCCAACGGGATTTGTCTGGCCAATGCAGATGACAGACAGCTGATTTGGCATGTGCGGGCAGGCGGTGACTGTGCAGGAGGGGGACGCATTTGTGAGCCTGTACCCTTCGGACACCCTGAAAATCAGCTGTGGCGTGGACTGTCCGGCTGCACCCATCATCGGCCGCCAGTGGAAGTCCTGGGTGCCTGACCAGGATGAGCACTACCGCTGGAGCATCGCTCCTGCGCGCACCTTCTACACCAGCCTGGAAGTGCGCGCTGCTTTCTGATCCTCTTTGTCATTTGGGCTCATGCTAAGGGCTCAGTCACACTTGATTGAGGCCGCGAGGCAGCCCTTGCTCCGTACTTTGGCGCTCGGATTGCCTTGATGTCGCATCACTTTATTTTAACTGGCATCCCATCTCCTCGAGATTTCTGGGGTTTGAACGTTGGTGCATCTAACTAAGGGCATGAGCAATGATATCGGACATGTGCATTGTGCCATGATGATTGCATGCATGCAGCAAGGCTTTCTCTCATGCAGCTTGTGGAGGGGCTGAGGTTGTACGCTGTGGACGTGGGTGCAGCTTCACATCGGAATAATTAATAGGCCCCACTGCCGCTTGCAGGAGGTGTACAATCTGCGCTCCCGGGGCCTGATCAAGGGGGGCACCATCGGCGCGGCGCTGATTGCGTACGGCAGTGACTGGTACGAGGACGGCATGGCGCGCTTCTATGAAGATGAGCCGGCCCGGCACAAGATTGTGGACCTCACGGTGAGGCACAGGCGCTCTGCTAGCCTTCTTTCATTAGTATTATAACAGTGCACGCCATACTTTGAAGGTGACACTGTGAGGTTGATGCAGCGAGGCTTCTTACTTGAATGCAGCACCTGACGTTTGGATATAATTGTTGCTGACAGTCATTTGCATGCTTCTTGGCTGTCTTGAAATTAGTGGGCATTCAAACTGCAGAGGGTGCTGTTAATTGAGAGCTGTTCTGTCTCCTGCAGACTTTCAGTGTCCCTTGCCGTGATACAAAGGATGGTCAGGAGTTGTGTGGGCAGCGCCTGATTTTGCGCGTATTCGTGTTGCAGGGTGATCTGGCTTTGCTGTCAGGGGATGGCTCGCAAGGGCTGCCAATCGGCCATATTGTGGCGCACAACGCGGATCATGCACTGCATGTCAAATTTGCTCAGGCGCTGCGTGCGGCCTGCTCAAAAGATGACTATGTTGACACACAGCCCCCAGCAGCAGAGCCCTCGGCATGACATGACTTTGCCCAGAGAGCGCTGTGCATGCATTTGCCTGTCAATCTCGATAGATCCTCTGCGCCAGCTTTCTTTGTACTGAGTCGCTTGCGCACAGCAGGACAGGGATGCTTCTTGGCCACAGAGCTTGTCACACACATGCTGTTTGTTTCCGAATGTTACGTGTGCACGTGTTGTGTGAAGAATTCTCCGCAGAGATTGAGCGATATTTTGGCACATGTGCAAAATATTGTTAAATTATCTCATAAGTTGGAGGATGTACTTCAGTAGCCACGTAGGAGATTATGCGTGTCGCCCACGTGTCCACCCCCTCTCATTCCGCTTTCCACCCACAAGTAACAAATTGTTACTAACAATGTCATGGCTTATCTATAGCAGTGTACAAGAGTCTCGCTAGTTATTGTAGCACAAGACACAGTGGCATCGACAAAAAGAAGATACAAACACCCCGCTAATTAGCACAGCACAATAGCTTGGTTCAGTTTAGAATGCTTCATCCGTTGTCATCGTTCAAGTGATTAGCTAGATACCAGAACATAGGCATAAATTGTCAAATTAAATAAGACTTTTTCACACAATTGCAGCTACAAGCCTTAGGCCTAGCGCCCGCTCCGGTTTTGGGAAATTGGGATTTGTGCTTCATGTGAGAGACAGCTGCAGGGAGTAGAGCTCCTCGATGTCTGCAAAGTAGGGGTGGGTCAGGGCTGCCCTGGCTGTGATCCTCTTGTTGGGCTCATACCTCAGCATGTGCTCCAGCAAATTCAAGCCCACAGGATCCAGAGATGGCACCACCTGCGCAGTGCATGGCCCTTGTATCAGCCAATGAGGCCCTATACCTACGCATCCTCAAGTGTGCGCCTTGCAACCAATCCCACCAGACAATGCTGCAGCTAGCCACGGCACAATCTCTTGCGCAGGCAGCTCTAGCTTGACAGGCAAGCTGCTCTGCGCAAGCAATGACGCTCCTCAAGAGGAAAATGGTGCAAAACGGCCACGACACCCGCTGTGATGGATGCAAAAGAGCAACAGCTAGGAAATACAAGGTGCAGGCACATAAAAAGTGTCTGAGTTGATGTTGGACAGTGAAACACTGCCGATCGAGCCTCAGGTGGTTCCCAACAGGTCCATACATCATATAGCAATCGAAAAGGATGGCCAGAGAAATGACCGCACCTCCTCCAGCTTGCGGGGCGCCCACTTGGGGAAGGAATCCTTGAAGTCTGGCAGGTCATGCACCCCCGGCCATGTCTCCTCCGTCGGCGTGCCCAGCGTCCGGAAGATCTTGAAGATCTCATCAATCTCCTGTAGCACAGAACCCCCCTTCCTCTGTCAGCATTCTCCATGCCCCCACACAGCACTTGGGCTCAAAACTGACCGTAAAATGCATTGCTGCAGGAAGAGAAAGGAAGCGCACCGAGTCACCGGGGAAGAGCGGGCGCTGGTTGATCATCTCGGCAAAGATGCAGCCGATGGACCAGATGTCGACCGGTGTGGAGTAGTGCTTGGCGCCCAGCAGGATCTCTGGAGCCCTGTACCACAGCGTCACGACCTGCACAGGCACCAAACGCATCTGTGCTGCGATCTAGTACCTCATGCATGCACAAATTGGACCAGTTCCAAATCTGGTGTTGTCCTCGCAGGCTTGGATTACGCCCATGAATGCTCCAAGCAGGTGCCTCATCACATCACGCAGCTCTGAATTTGGGCTTGCGCAATGTAGCTGCAGGCATGCATGAATAACAGGGATCAGGGGTCGGGTCAAAAACACACCTCATGAGTGTATGCGCGGACAGGCAGCCCGAATGCGCGTGCCAGCCCAAAGTCGGCCAATTTCAATGCGTTGTTTTTCCGGTCGATGAGCAGGTTCTGAGGCTTCAGGTCCCTGTGCAGTACTCTGCAAAGCCACATGCAGCACCTCACATATACTGAGAAAGAATGTGATGACCTAGATTGCGCCCAATGTGATCAGGGTGCTGTTGAGCTCCTCCAGCATGCAACGGCAATATGTATGTTTCTCACCTGTGTGCATGGCAGTATGTGATGCCCAACAGCATCTGGTGTAGGTAGACCTGTCATAAAAACCACAACCATGTCACAGGCGCAACGGTGCATGGCTTCTCATTTGCACGCATTGACAGATGTAATCAAGTGTGTAAAGCTCCAGGACTTGCATGCAACAATGCTTGCTACTTGGTGATGCATGACCCAGAAGATATGTCAGGACAGAGCACCATCAGGCTGACCTTGACAAGGCGGTGATCTCTGCAGATATCTGGATTTGAGTCCATATGCTTCTTCAGGTCCAGGTCCAGGAATTCAAACACCAGATAGAGCCTGTTTTCAGAGTGGATCACATCCTCCAGCCTGCACAGCAAATCCCATCATCTCAGACACGGATGTCTACTGCTGAATCCCTAAACAAAGTCATGCAGTGGTCCAAGGCTGCTGCTCTCCGTGTACTGAGACATCTCCTTCCCGAACTTTGCATCGCTGTCCTGCATTAAAGAATACATCCCATTATGTGGTCCGTCAGCATAGCAGCAGCCCGTTTTGATGCAATCCGCCAAAGAATATTAGATGGAGCAGCCTGACATCTGCAACCTATTGAGCCTCACTCCCTCGAACAGCAGTAGTCCTTGTCGACAGGAGCAGAGGAATGACAGAGACATGCCTGACAACATTCCGCTGCTGCAGCTCTTTCAGAAGGGAGATTTCCCTGATGGCTGTGCTGGGTATGCCCTCCTCTTCCTGCTCCAGCCGGATCTTCTTCAGTGCGATGGTCTGCCCGTTGACCCTGTCTCGTGCTTTGTAGACCACTCCATATGTGCCCTCCCCAATCTTCTCCACCTTCTCATACTGCATCACACCCACCTCTTGTGCTTAGGGCTGCACAAGATTGTAGGTTCAATGGCTTGCCAGCAAGCCGGTCGCAGTCTTGGATTGGTGCTGGTGATCTGCAGTCATCTCTCTTCTCCTCATGCAGGAAGGCAAGCAGGACCAAGCCACTCAAGATTCTGAAGCATGTAACGTAAAGGGGGCCTGTCAGGCCTGTCTTATGTATCTCCAAGCAATATTGCGACTGAAGATAAATCCAAAGGGTCCTTCAATCTCGTAATTCGACTTTGACTGCAATTGGATCAGGACAAATTTGGTTGGATTGACTGGAGGGCATTGAGCACATCACTGAGGGCCCTTCGGGCGCAGACGTAAAATCAAGTGGTACAAACAGCACCTAAACATCAGTATGATGTATAAGATACGCAATGGCAAGGCCAATCATTGGTACTTCTATAGTGTAGGCCGTGAAGAATGCGATCAGAATTCCGTGCGTCATAACGCATGTGGACGCAACAAGGCCTTGCTTGAATGCATGCGCTGATGTAGCAAATCAATTCCCAGTTGTAAGCGCTCACCCGATCCATTTGATCGCAGATCCGGAGTCTTCACGCAGGGTTATGTGTGCCAGGAGGCCTAACGGGGCGTCTCCTACGGCTCTTTCCTGATCTCCTCGACGTAGCTAGCAGCGTCGCACATGTTCGTCAATCTGTGTATCCCCAGAGGATGCTATCATGAAAGTTTAGGGCATTGCTCAGAGGCTTCCTGTTGAGCATCTGATGCGCCCAAGATATCGGCGCTCATGTTAATGTATCACGTGGCAGGGCCGAGGGAGGAAACTTCACCCGGTTGGACCAGCCGACTAGGCCGCTTGACCAGGCGCTTAAGCGCCAAAAGATTGGCTAGAACCTGTTCGGAACCTCTGTGTACAGGTCATGTCTCCATGCCAACTGCATTGATTGACCAACGTTGCCCGGCACTCTGCCGATATAGTTACTGCTGGCCATGGCATCTGCAGCTGCATGCATGCGCGTTGCGCATCCGGATTCGAATTCTGATGCCTCGATCGAGAGCTCTAGAGTTTGAGGAACTGCTGTGGAGGATTTTTGGAACAGACTCTGTCGGACACCCAAAGGCACATTTTTTGCCAAAACAAAATTCACTCGAATTCTTGAGAATCATATATAATCGACCTGAGATCTCAGTCTAGACGTTGGCTTCCGTTCAATGGAAGTGTTCACAAAGAGCCTGCCAGGATCATCCATGATGGAATTCGCATGCCGCTGCTCCTGCTGAAAAAAGGAATATCCACATGGCACAGCGTGATACAACTTGTTGATCAAGGATACGGTATACCAGATATACTGGTGCAGTGTGCTACCGAAACTATGGCAGTAAGCAAGCATGCACAAATTTTCCAAGGCAGCTGTCATTGGCAACAACTGCACAGTGTCTGGCTGTCCACAACATCAACGATCATACTCCTTCTACAGGTTTCAGCAGATCCAGCAAGCAGCGCTATCTGGGCAGCTGCACGCCACCGGTCGAGAACTCCTGACTGGCTGGGACCTTGAGGGAGGACACATAGTCTGAAGCATGGGTGGGCAGGAGTCCCATTGTGTTCAGCTTCCATAACCCAAACGCAAGCCCTCCTGCTTGGATGAGGCAGTAGAGCAGCCTTGGTATCAGCACCTCTAGCTTGCCGCCCTCTGACGCCTCCGCTGGAAACACTGCACACCAGATGCGACTGTCACTCCTCTACTATAATGGGTTGCCCTCAATAAGATGCTGCCATAACAATGCTGCTCAGCAAGGAAACAGCTGGATCACGCTTCCGAGCATTATGGATGCGCACACAACTTCTGTCCGCTGTGGCACCTTCGATCAACTTGGTTCCACTTTCTTGTTTCAAAGAAAGATGGGGACGGGTTAGGTTTGGTGGACTTACTTTGTTTCGAGTTCATGATGGCTGCAAGAGGCTGGTAAATGCCGGATACCGTCATCATGATGCTAAATAAGTGGATCTGGCTCCCGCTCATCCACATCATGAAGCACATGAAGCCGATATTCTTCACTGTCCCAGTTGCTCTGCTGTACAGCGCTGCCTGCTTGGCTGCCAGCAAGCCTGGAGCTGTGCCCTGTGACGAAGTACTGGCTGCCTATAGCACAACAAAAATACATCCCAATGATTTCTCCAGGGACGCTTTGGCAAGATCAACTCTAGGTTCATAGAGTGCCGGTCTTCAAGTTTGCAAAGGATGCCTGTCACGTCCTTGAAACGAATGGGGCTGGTTGTCTTGTAACGATTTGAAATTAAGGTAATCTCCATCCTCCTTTGTGCATAAAGCAGCAGTAGTCCTTACCACATCCCTGCTTGCAGTTGGCTCATAGCCAGGGGGATCCCCAACGTGCTTGCGATCAACCGTTCCACTCTGGTTGCTCTCAAATCTCACGCTGTATTTTAAAAACTCAGACATCTTCTCCTCGTGCGACTTCCAAAGCTTGCTATTTAGTCCAGGCGATTAGTATGAGTTTGGTGGGACACACTCTTTTGACGGTGGTTCGGCACTCCTTCACCTTCTAGACACTTCACTGAGCGACGAAGTCTACAAATTTGGTGTCAGGGAATGCTATGAGACTCTCATGCTGGTCTTGGAAATTGATCGCACCGAGAAGACGGCGTTGCAAAAGGAAATGCTGACGAGGAGATCACATCGCCGGTTTCCTTGAAAAGTTAGGATCTTCAACATAATTCAACACACGGATTCACTGCTGGTACACATTGAGTTTCTACAGACACATACAGTTCATGCCTGTTGCTTTGGGTTTTCTTTCTCTACACTTACTATAGAGTCCATCTGACTGAAATGGACGCGCTCAGCGGCAAATGCTCGTGTTCTGGACGCGAAAGTGCTTTTACTAGATCCGTTCCTCTGCATCCAAGCCGAAGGGGCCGTCGACAATCACGGTAAAATAATCCTTTGGACTGGGATGTACCTGAAGCCGCTGTTGGCGTTTCTGTGGGTTGAAGACCCCCTTCCATCAAATTTGTGATAGTTTCTGATGCCTTAATTCTCCCATGCAGCGCTCTGCACACTGCTGTGCATGCCGCCTGGCGTGGCAAGGCTAGCCACACGCCACAGCAGCTGGTTCCAGTAGAAGCCCCTTCATCCCCACTGTTGCCCCCTCGCCTCCCCCACAGCACTGCCTGGATGCTGATTGGGCTACAGGTGTGCCTGCCACCAATTGCAGCAGATATATCTTCCAAGTCATGCACCTTTCAGGCTGGACTGTCCCTTTAGGAGGACCCCTGTGCTGCTGGTGCATACGAGATGCTCATTGCAATTCTTCACGTGGCAGGCGTTTGCGCTGGTTGGATGCCTGGTGACGGGAACGCTGGCGAGGCGGCGGCGGATTGAGGTGGAGGGGCTGAACAACCGCCTGCGCCAGATCAACTCTGAGCTCCTCCAGCGCAGCTCAGTCGAGGTCTGCCACCTCATCCCCCGCCGAGCATCACTCTCTGGATAGTACTGTTGCGCGCTCAGCAGTCTCAGCTAGCATTGGCGCATGCTAGGATGCGTTGATGCCGGACTCTATGAGCATTGGTTGACACATGAGCATTCTATTGATGCTCTCTCGGCAGTGTCACCTGGCATTTGCACATGCTAGGATCTGCAGATGCCAGACGCCCTGCGAAATCTGGACACAGTTGCTGAAAGCGGGCGGATAAAATTGTGCAGGAGCTGGTGTGCTCAGCAGATGAGGACCGGGAGGCAGTGCTGGCGTACAGGAACGCTCTGGAGAACGCGCTCGATGCCCCGGCAGCAGCGCACCCCATGGAGGGCTACGGCCCCGACAACATGAGCATGGCGCAGGTGGGCAGCTCTTTCACCTGTGGTCAAACCCCCATGTTCACAAGACATGTATTCAGCACGCAAACTGCAGAGATCATGGGACGGGACGCACAGAACATTGGTGGCAGTTTGGAGACCTTTTGCACAAACCATGGGGTGTTGCGCAACAGAGACCAATTGAGGAACTGGGTTGTTGCGCTTTGAACACAAGGATATGGGTGCCATTTGCACAGATCATGGGATGTTGCTTACAAGAGGCCTCTTCAGGACCGGATTGTTGCGCTGTGAGCAGAACGATGTGAGTGCGCTGGGCTGTTCGCAGGCCAGGAGGACACTGTCAGGACTGCTGCGCAAGGGGAAGGAGGCGCTGCGAGAAAATGATGCCGGCGAGGCTGTCCTTGCAGCCAGGCAGGTGTGTGCACATGAGCTTGATGTACAGGTGTCGCATTGCTGCGTTTGGTGTGCAGAGTACAAGAGCAGCAATTGGCATTTCAGATCGTCTCTTGCCGGCAAGATGGATCTGATGTGGCGGTTGTCTGCAGGCACTGAAGATTGCTCGTGAGCTGATGGACGTGAGGGCAGAGCGTGCAGTGTTGCGGCTTCTGGCACGCGGATACCGCGCGGTGTGCATCCTCACACTTTGCATGAGCGCTGTGAGAGTGACAAGGTCAAATATGCCAGCACAATCCGAATGCTTCGGTCGCCCCTTGCCTGTGATCCTCCATATGTTTGATAGTTGCAGGCAACCTTCATGTAGGAGATCGGCAGAAAGATGATGCCTACGCGCTTGATGAGTTTGCATGCGCAGGATGGCAACTTGGAGCGGAGCCTCAAGGCCTTGCAGCAGAGCCTGGAGCTGTCCTCCAAGCTGGAGGAAGCATCTGGTGATGTGGATGTGCTGGGTGCCATCGGTGACCTCTACACCGATCTCGGGGACCTTGAAAGGGCAGCAGAGGCGAGTTGCACTCACATATTCCAAGCTGTGCACAATGAGGAATCACAGACAGCACCAGCACGTGAATGGCAGGTATTCTATAATCAGGTTGACGGGTTGACTAGATGCTGAGTCCTTGTGTGCTGTGCAGTACTACGACCGATGCATCAAAGCCATTCAGGAGGATCCATCCAGCACGTCTTCAATGTGGGACTGCTAAGATACTGAAGTGTTGAGAGGTGCTGTTTTTGAAAGCTGCCGTCCAACTTTATTTTGCTTTTGCAGTGAGTCACATGAATTTTTCAGGTTGCACTGGGGCACCATGTGACAGCTTTTGAGTGAAGAGAGAATGCAAGACAAGAACGCATGGCCAGGGCATTGTCAGCACCACTGGTGCTGACAGACATAAAATGATACTTGGATTTCTGGTGACGTTTCAATGAGACTTGTAAAATTTCAAAATCTTGGTCCCGGAGCTCGACTGTAATGATATACTTCAAAAGCCATAACGCATTGTAACTTCATTATTTGACATTGATACATCTGAGAGGCCTCAAGAGACTTAGCTTTCTCTAGTGACCAACTCAATTGAGCAAGCACCCAAAGAAAGAATACCGTCCCCGCATACCCTTGCAGTGGGGTTACGCTATGTCAACTTTGCACCAAGGTGCCACTGTCACATCACTCGTCACAGCAATCTGGTGTCCGGCAAGTGCAGTCCACGCAGAGAGGAATCCAGCAAATGCATGATCAGATATGCGACATTGAGAAGACAAGAACTTAAATTTTAGGTCATCGTTGGCATTACTGCTAGCTGCATACATTCAATACGACAATTGCTGCTGCTAGGGAGAGCACGAAGACTTCTTCAAGCCTTCTGCAGGACAGGCTTAGCCTGTGGGGTCTCAGCATCCACAGGGGGAGGCAGGTTCTTCTTGGAATTCCAATCCTGCACCGCAGGAGCATATAATCAAGCGCTGCTGACTGTAGCAGTGCTGCAAGAAAAGTTGATGCCGTGCAGCAGTCCAGAGCAACACAATGCAGAACTCAAATGGTTCAGACAAAAAGTGGTTGATGAGATAGATTACCTCAACAATTGCCTGTGCTGCCAACTTGCCGGAGAACACAGCTCCCTCCATGCTGGCAAGGTACCTCTGCTTTGTGAAGTCACCTGCACAAAGAAAAACTACTCACACTCCTGAAAGAGCATTCCTATATTATGAACGTGCCTCTGATTCTGAAAATGACCCGCATGCGTCTTGTGCAAAGGCCACATGGATCTGCGCTGGCATATCAATTAGAACACCCACCTGCCATGTAGAAGTTGGAGATGGGACTCCTCTGAGACGGCCGCAGGAGCTCGCAGCCAGGCACTGTCTTGTACCTGAAGACACCCCACACAGAGCTTCAGAGGAAGCTTATGGTGGCAGCAACCAGACTTTTAGCAGAAGCCGACAGCAGGAGCAACTGAGAATTCGCGCAGAGAGCTATGCTGAATCTACGATTCATGTTACTGGGTGCCTTGCCCTCTCTATCAGCACAACAAACTGGATCACGCCCATGTTGCAGCAGATGGTGCAGAGCTGGGCAAGCTGCTTGCATGCATCGCATGTAGGGTGGAGGAGAGGTGACTCACACGCTCAGGGGGGTCTTGACGACCTTGTACTTGCGGATGCGCGCCTTGCTCTCATCAGCCGCAATCTCAGTGGGGAATAGGCGCTCCAGCTCTGTCATCGTGGCTGCAATGATGTCCTCATCGCTGCGGTTAATCCACTTATCCGCCGGCGCAAACACCAGTTCCAGCATGCTCTTCTCTTCATCTGCATACTCCTGCAGCAACGCCAGCCCAGCAAGCATGAGATTCTCCAAAAAAATCCAGATGTCATCAAATAAAAGGCTCACATGCATGACGAACCAAACTGTCATCTCGTGATCTTTGCTGAACATGTTATGCTCACCGATGATGAATGTGACCTCATCTCTTTGTCCAAAAGTGAAAAGTAGTTATATGGTATTGGAAAATCAGTCGTTCTAGATGCAGGAGAGGAGGGCATGTGGAATGGCCACAGACCTTGCAGCAAGTGGACATGTCAGCGTAGACAGAGAGCAGATCGGAGCGGCTGAAGAGCAGGTGATCCACTGTTGACAGCTTCCTGTCAAACCAGCTGCACAACACAAATATCCTGATCAAAGAATGTATGCAGTGGATGAGGAGTGCTTTGACAGAATGATGAACGATGCAGAGCATGAATGAATAAAAGACCAAGCTGCTTGAAGGAGCCATGCAGGAAGGTGGGCTCACATGTGGATGTTGATGACTGGGACGCCCTTCAGTTCTGACATCTTGGTGAAGTATGGCATCTCCTTCCAGGGCTGTGGGAGCAGCAGCTTCAGGGGGTCCACTGCAGCCACACAACTCATCCACTCAACTTCTTCTAACTTTTCATAATACCCATGATTGCATGAACAGGCATTGTCTCCCAAGTGCTGTGCTGAGCAGGTCCCTGTCCTGCGAAGCGATTTCGGAGTGGCTAATGCAGTGCCACGCGCATCAGCAGGGAAAGCATGGGGCACCGTTGCCACCGTCATGATAAGCAGAGTACATGCACTGGGCCTGGGGCAAAGATGTCTTTGAGACTGGAGCAGATCTTCAGGGAACTGGGAGCGCGGCTTTCATTGACCATGCCTCAAGGTTCAAAATGGTCGCGAAGTCACCAGGGAAAGCACAGGTGACCGTTGCCATCAACATGAGAAGCAGACTGCATTGACTGGGCATGCAACAGAAGAGCTCTTACCAGGCATGGCGGAGACGTAGAGGTCGGCCTTGACAGTGGATCCGTCAGACAACTCGAAACCGTCCACGCGGCCGTCTGCGCCCAGCACAAACTTCTGCAGCCGCGAGTTGTAGCAGAACTCCCCACCCTTCGCGCGGAAGTAGTCCACCATCGGCTGACAGAGCCTGCGCGCATGCGCAACCTATTAGTCAGCATTTCTCCATTGCGGATACTTGGCTCCCTGCATGCCTCATGTGCTGCGTGCTCAGCCAGCACTATGCAGGCAATATTTGAACCTTGGCATGCATGCATCCCGTGCTGTGTACACGGCAGAGAACAGACATGGACAATCTGGAAGGTGCTTTACTTGACAATAAGGTTGAGATTGACGATGAAGGAACTTTAAATTAGGGTCAATGGATATGGAATTACCTCTCGGGTGGGGCTCCATCCAGGAAAGCCATTTTGCTGCCATGTGTCTCCTGCACGGCACTGGACCAATTAAGCACCATTCAAGCCACAATACTCATGTTTCGACATCCATGCACAAGCGCACATCAGTCAGACCAGGTCTTACCTGTAGGAAGCGGTTGAGGGCGATTAATATGCCTGCACAAATATACACACAAGATCAGACTCCCCACAAAAATCGTGTGATTCAGATTGCACAGCAAAGCAACGTTTTGTCAAGAGTCAAGCTCCATATTCTTGTAACACTTGAATTAACAGGATCTGGGCAGCAGCAGGGGCGCACATGTCATGGAGAGCTCATCGGGGTTGATGAAGTTAAGAGCCTTTGCCATGGCAATGAACACCTCATCATTGACCCGCCTCGGCACACCCTGCAACAGACATGCTCCCTCAGCAACAAAGGAGGCATTCTGAGTGGCACGCAAAGCGCTGCAAAGAAAAGAACAGAAAGGACAAAGCGAGAAGTGCCAGCTCACCTGTTTGTCCATCCATTCTGTGACCGTCTTGTCATCCTGCTCTTCCACATACCTCTGGCCAAACTGCGAGGCACAACACGTATACGTTCAAATCACCTTTTCACTCCTTTTACTAAAGGAAACATCCAATCACACGCCCATCCTCACAGGTCAAGCTTGCATAGTGGTGAGCCAATTTGAAGGTTGCATGATCCTGGGTCAAGGGCTAGTAAGTGTGCATGCATGGGCGGTAGTGAGCGCACAATGATTGCTGGCAAAAGGCCAATGGCGAAGCGGATCTTCTCCGGCCAGGTCAGCATGTCATTGTTCCTCAAGATGGCAAGAATGCCGTTCCTGCAGTCCCAAGCATCTTCTATAAGAAACAACAAAATCCAACTTGCAATAGTCCATAAGACAGAATATATGACTACAAGCGCGCAATCCTATCACATGCACAGCTTCTTGCTGACACTGTTTGGCAACAAGACGGGTTCTGGAGCAGAAGGGTTCTATGATTGGAGGGGACTCACCAGGGTGCAGGGAGCCAAGGTGGGAAGTCAAATCTGCTGAATTGGCCTGGGATGTCCCGGGAAGCAAAGATCATGCTGTGCTCTTTCCACTGCAGCAAACAGAAGCCGCACTTCAGATCCAGATGGATGACGCTAACCCAGTGATTGGAGATTGCCACAGTGGCCTCAGTCTTGAGAATGGTTGGCAGTTCAGGCATGGTATCAAAATGTCACCTGCAACCTGTCAGTGATCTGCAGTTCTGCAAAAAGGTTCTGGACATTGGGGTATGCCCTGCACAGAAAACAGCCATTATGTGGTGTTGAAAGCATTGCTTTTGTCAGAAACAATAACAAGCTTTATGGCTGCCACTTGCATGCAATGTTGTTTGATGCGAAATCTGCAAACCCACCCAAAGAAGATGTGCAGACCAGTCTCATATGTGTCCCCATCCTCATCCTTCCAGGCAGCAACCTACAGTGGCGACACAACAGGTCAAAGGTATGATGTCGCTACACATATGATAGCCACGAGCCAAGTGCCATGCAAGTGAGTGCAGCTCAGCAAAAGATACATGCTCCATGTTCCTCACCTTTCCTCCCAGCACATCCCTTGCCTCTAGGAGAATGGGGATGTGGCCAGCATCCGCCAGGTACTTGGCAGTGCTGAGACCAGCTAGACCTGCACACAACCACCAACACTGAGAACAGAGCCTAGTTGTGACACCAAGGTCTGTGTTACGCAGCACAACGAGCCTGGACTGTGCGATCTGCAAATTACCAGCTCCGGCAATGGCTATTCGCAGAGGCCTTTCGGGTCTGGGAGCTTCTCTTAGCCTTGCTGAGAGGATTGCAGCCTCTAGGAAAGGTCCTGAAGTCTCAAAGGCAGGCTTTGGGTAGTCCTTGGCCACGACCTGTTCCATTGAACGTCTCCTGGTTCAATTTATATATCTAAAACAACAAAGGTCATTGCTAGATCGGTAGGGGCACCTCTGCAAAGGTAGACTACTCGAAAATTTTGCTGCACACCTGCAAATGTCTAGTTCGAGATGTGGATCGCGACACTGCTGTTGAAAAAGCATGATGCAACACTGTGCTCCTAGATTGACGAATGGGACATCCTGCAGCGTGCGCTGCAGAGCCCTGCAACCCAGCAGTGCCAGGGCACGGCATCTGTGCGCTTTACTTTAATGCTTTTCTTCACAAATATTAGTGCTTCTGTCCTAGATAAATTCTTGAGATGAGTTCACTTCTTGTCTTCAATTATCTAAGTAATTTCCAATTATCGATAACAGTCTGGTTCTATCGATCTGAGGACGACGATCGCTTTGCCACGGCGTCATCCTCTTTTCCAGGGTTTTCAGAGGGTTTATCCTGAGGGCGCGAGGCCTTGTTGTTCGGATTTCCTGCAGGACAGATGCAGCTTAAGGAGAAGTTTTATTGAAACGCCGATCGCAGGGAGAAGATTGAAGCTATTGGTTCTCGAAGTAACAATCCATCTGGCACTAGTACACCATCCAACGTGCAGCTAGTGATCAGTATCTCGACGCTAGAGAAACTCATGCAAGTGGTGTTTGCTGATCAGCAAACACCGTCATAATGCTCCTATCAAATGAGGACCAACACATTGACGCCGTCACAGGATGGTATTGCTGAAAGAAATCATAACGCACGTGGTCATACCCAACCTCGAACCAAAAACGGAACAGAAAATGCCCCGCCCATAGTGCTTTTCGCAGGTGTTGCACAACCTCCTACCCGCCGATCCTTATTCTGTGCAACCATCCACCTGAGGGACTTGAACCTCCAACTCCTCCAGTACCAGTCCTCAACCCTCTCAAGGTTACTTTAAACGTTTCCAGGTGTGGCACTTGCAAAGGCGGGTGCCAGGGAGGATATTTCTTCATTCATGTACCTTGCATGTGATATGTCTCAACAAATGTCAGGAATGATTCCAGTCTAAGGTGTGCATTGCTTCAATTGCAAATGGTTGCAATCCCTCACCGACCATTTCAGAGCACTACAAGCCACCATTGCACGTGAACTATTTTTCAAACAAGACTCATCGGATGTCATTCGTTCTCCTTCAGTCAACCAGCCAAAACCTATTTGACTGTAAAACAGTCAGCTCTTGTGATGTCAGTTCTAGACATGCCTGTTAATCGGCACCGGGACAGCAGCATGAACTAAGCATTAGGCCCAGCTTAGACATAGATAAGCATGTAAACAGTTGGAAATATCCACTCCACTGGAGATGTGTCCACATGGAGGGACCACCAGGGCGCAGTCACTGCTATGACCTGCGCCTTCGGCCGTCATCAGCGTGCCTGCTGCGCTTGCTGTCCCTGTCTCGGCTCCTGCTGCGGCTCCTGCGGTTGCTCCTGTGCCGCTCTCTTTCGCTATCCCGCATACTGGCGCACACAAACCAAGCTCGCACAAACTCTGGCCGTCTGCAATTTCACTCTGCTATTTGCAGACTGTGATATCTTGTATCAAACAGCATGCACCAGTCCAGGATTTGTCAACTCACCGGTCTCTATGCCGGTCCCTGCCGTGCTCATCATCAGAGCCGCTGTCGCCCCTCCTCCGCCCTCTGTAGCCGCCCGCCTCCGCAAAGCCGCTGCCATCTGCGCACAGATCGCACTTGAGATCACAACATTAAACTTCAGTGCAAGATGTGCTAATCAGTCCTCTTGTCTGCCTGAAAGCTCCACATGGTCAAGAAAATACTGCAAAGTCAAGAGCGCACTTGGCCGCCGGTTGCTGGTGGAGGGTTGCTGGCTGGCAGGGTCCACGTCCATGCCCATGGCCAGGCTGCCAGCGCCCACATCCGAGTCCCCACCGGCCGGCTTCTTGGCCGCGTACTCCTCAAACTCCTCCTCTGTGATGCCCAGCTCTGCCAGGCTGTGCTTCCTGCTGCGCCCCCAGCCCGGCCCATTGCCCATCCTGTATATACCACACTTCCTCCCTTCACTCTCCTTTTCCGATCATCTCCTCGCGCCGCTAAAATTCGGAGTATGCATGCAACAACCGCTTTTGACGCAGATGGGGTGATGCACAAAGCTGCATCCCTGCCTGAGCAGGCTTACAAGATATTTGCAAGGTGAGTATAATGTGGAACACTGTACTCCTCATTATGCTCCCCTTGATAGTTGACTTGCCTCAACAGGCTCGACAGCAAGTTCTTGACAGAAAGGGTAAGTGAGTTGTAAGGATATTAGTGTAATTGGGAGGGTCGCACATGGCATCAGGTCCCATGCCCATCATCATGGGCGGCATGGGGGGATGGGCCCCCATGGGCCCACCCATCATGGGGCCCCCCAGCATGGGTCCTCCCATCATGGGACCCCCCGGCATGCCCATACCCATCATGGAGCCGCCCATGCCCATGGGACCCCCCATCATCCCCATCGGCCCCATGGGGCCCATCGGCCCAAAGCCCATCGGCATGCCCCCCATGCCTCCCATCATTCCTGGCCCCTCAAATCCTGCACCTGCAACCCCACACCCTGCTGTCAGCATCCACACCAAGCAAACACTTGCTATCACCATTTATCATGCATCCTTTCGACTGCTCCACCTCACCAGCCCGTAGGCAAATTCCCCCAGTCCCCTGTCTGGAACTGATGTATCTATTGTGTTGCCAGCATCTGCAGATCATCTGCAACAAGATCATCTGCACCTATTCCCTAGGCCAAAAAAAGGTAAGCTTTGTAGGGATGCATGTCTTGTATTGGCAGCATGCAATGCCTGCAAGAAGGGCACCTGGGGGCGGTCTGGGGGGCGGCCGAGGCCCAGGTGGGGGACCGCTGGGGGGCCGCGGTGGAGGCACGCTGGGGGGTCTCGGCGGTGGCCTGCCCGGCGGCGGCTTTGGCCCCGGCGGTGGCTGTGGCCCTTTCACCCCATTCTCCTGGGTGCAGACATTGCATACATCAGACAGACAGAGTCAACCTCCAGCGAACAGCATGAGCTCTCCATCGCACTTCAGAGTATGGTGGGAACCATTGACTGAAATGCGATCAGAGATGCGTCAGAAGGCGGACAACACCTGTGGTCTCTTCAAGTTGATCTTTACTTCGCCGCTGGACAGCCTGACCTTGATCCCCTGGCCATTGGCGACCCTGGGTCCAGATCCAGAGTTCCCCTGGACACCAAGGAGCAGTCAGCACACAAATTATAGGCCAACAGTGGGGCATGGAATCTGGTGGAAAATGCTCTGGAAAAGAACAGAATTTTGTAGGTGAGGCGGACCTGGTCATCAGGCCTGCCATTGGCCTGCTGTGTGCTGGCGCCAGCCAGCACCACAGCGTTGCTCTCTGTCTGCCTGAATGGCGGCCTCGGTCCCCGGCCCCCACCTGCCACAGAGAGACAGACAGCTCATATATGAGCTGGCACTTACCATACCTGCACAATCACTGTATCACATACTTCCAGCTCAAGGCACGCTGCACGCTTCTTGATATCAGACACATTTGCATTTTTTAACCGGACAGTGGGTGGGTTTGTCAGAAGGGCCTCATCTGTTCATCAAGGATGATGTCATCACGAAGTGGAGCAGCAAAAGTGCCTTACCATGGGCGGAGTAAGGCCGGCGCGGCGGTGGCGCCGGCTGCTGGTCGCGGCGCTCGGCCGCCAGCGCAGCGCGGAGCTCTGGGGGCAGGTCAGGGTCAATCGCAGAGTCAGAAGCGTCCAGAGTCTGGATCTTCTTCTGCATGGTGAACTGCAGGCGGTACTGCTCCACCTTCTTGCAGTAGTCGCGCCACGTGCGCATGCTGTGGTCGTAGTTGAAGAAGGCCGACACGTCAGCGCCCGGGTGGCGCCAGGGTGCATCCAGCACCCTGCATGGAATAGACACATGCATCTTCTAGCTACATGAGCACCTTACAGACCTGCTACTTTCCTCTCTATTTCCCAGCCACATATACAGAGCAGCTGAGGAGGCGGCTCAACAGCCCTTTTGGCCATGGTGAAGAGTTTGGGCAATTTTGGAAGGCAGGTAAAGTTCAAGGGAAGGGAGGAGCGTACAGATCTGGGTCCAGGTCAAAGATATCGCCATGGCCCAGGGCCAGGAACTCCTTGTACTCGTCGTGCATCACGCGCGTCTGCCCCGGCAGCCGTATCCGCTGCCCAGGCTTGCCCATCGACGGCAGCACCGGCTCATCCACCCCCAGCCCTGCAGCCATATACACCCCTGTGTCAAGCTGCAAGCAGAGCAGTTGCACACGCGACTTCTTAGATCGCCAGCCCCTTGCTAGCTACATTGCTACTAGAGCCATTGAAACACGCAGAAAGCTGCACGGAGTCCAGTGGAAGCGAAAAAAGCAACAGTGCACACCATACAGGCACATTAAGGTGATGATAAAAATGCTGACCTTGAGGCGGCACGTAGCGCTGCAGAGTGTGCGGCCAAACAGGGGGCGGGCCGGTTGGTGCTCTGGGAGGCGCAGGTACAATAGCAGAGGATATTGGGGCTGACATCATGCCTGGTACCATGCTCGCAGGCTCCGCTGACAGGCCTCCCGCGGCTCCACCCGTGCTGCCTGTGGCAACATCAGATTCATCATCAGACACAGCTACACAAGCCTTTCTAGAGTCCATGCACTACGTAGGGCTGGGAAAATGGGTGAACAATGTTTACATGGACCTAAGCATGTCTCTGACAAGTATGATGTAAAGCATCCAGCGTAACATTGCCTGCGTATGGGAAGCATTTCTCCTTTGCTTGATTCCAGAGTCCTGCAATGCATGCTAGTGTAAGATAGCTCTGCTTAACCGCACCTATTCGTAACGTGGCTGTGCCTGCTGACGAGCTGGGCTGAGTCCGAGGAGTGTCCGCGCCTGGCCGCACATACATGTGCGCGGATTCTGCTGCCTGCTGTGCGCTGCCTCCCGGCTCCCCAATGTCTTCGTCAGCATCGAGCATGACCTCAAACTCGTCATCCTGCAGGCACACAACAGAACATAATAATCAAGTGCAACAGTGAAAATTTCTTGATTCTTGCGGATGCCTGCTAAATCCTGCAAAATCCAGTGTTTAAGTCTAATGTAAGCGCACCTCGCTGTCAGCCTGCTCCTGTGCTGTGTCTGGTCCATCCAACTGAATGTCCAAGTCATCATCGTCTTCTACCTCTCCGCCCTGGGCTCCAGCTCCCCCCTCTGTTGCCGCCTCTTCAGAGAATGCCGCATCTGCTGCCTGAACTCCTAGAGCTTTCTCGCTAGACTCTGTAAGGAGCGCACATTTGTGGATCAGCCAGGCGGCCCAAGAACTTTCCTTACATTTCAAATAGCAGATAGTTTTATGATCAGCAATGGTCTGCAAGGTATACGAGGGCGCGCACCATATGGATGTAAAGTTTCTGCAGGTGGGGGTGGTGGCAGTGCTGCTTGAGGAGGCTTCTCAGGCGCTGGCAATGCTACATCCGGTCTGACTGCAGCTGATCTCTGCTCCTCCAATGGTGCTGCTTCCCCGTAGAGCTGCAGTGAGCAATTCAGGCTTGGACACTTAGTACCAAGCTATGGTTTAGGGACATCGACATTGCTCCCCGGAACAGTCGTGCTGCCGATGACTGATACGAAATTTCATGCAATTCTTCCTTTCATAATATTGCATGAGAAGTATGGCAGCTGTCGACACCCAACTTACCTCAGTCCACAAGTCGTCGTCGTCCTCGTGAGCCATGGTACCTACTTCTCTTCCTTTAGATTTTAGAAGTGACCCACAGCGTCATGATTGACACTTTGTATTCTCACCTGGCTTGTTCCAGTCAGAATAATCTGACAGATCAGCCTGTCGTAACAACTTATATAGGGGAGCGTGGCCCAGGTAGAGACCAGAGCGTTTCAAGAGTAATCTGTGCCGAATTATTTATCTTTCGTTCCACAAGAACACACTGGAGAGCCGTTTGGGAAAATGTTTGATCAATTGAGAGCGATGATGTGAGTAAGCCCTAGGGCTTCGCGGGGTATATGCTTTAATAATTCTAGCCGTTGTTAGGGCTGTGAACTCTCGAATCTCATCTAGAAAGAACAATCTGACAGCATTGTATGTAGTTGTAATGTGGAGCGAAGAGGTAGGTTTTCCTTTCATTGGCGTCTCGCGTGCACGAGACGTGCATTTATTTAGGTGCATTCGGTGATGTAGCAGTCAGGTTAGGACAGAAAAGGCCCAATAAGGAGGTACGCTCGGACCCGGAATGAATGCGCAGACACCTGTTCAAGATATCATGGACAAGGAGAATGTGGGGCCAGCCGGAAGGCCGCTACGTGTACAACCATTCAGTGGACTGGGATCAGTTGGACGCAAAGTCTTGGGGAGAAGGGATAACATGCTTCCACAAGAAAGTGTCAGCACTCAGAAACTTCCTCCTCTGAAGCCACGCAATCTTGGAACGCCGGGCTTCGGTTGCAAATCTCTAGCCACTCCCACAAGTGTCCAGGTACACTGCCCTGCCTTGTGGATTGGATTCTGCATTCCCACTCTTGACAGCTCTACGAGTCTCTTCATACTTTTCTTTTGCTATGCGTCGTTTTACGAAATGGACACGATTAAAAAGTCGTCTTGAGGCACAGCAGCACCGAAGCATATAGCAAGATTGGTAGTACAGGACCACCCTCACTCTGCTGTTCCTTGGTCAGGCTGCTCGCAACACTGCATCACAGAGCTGGGAAGATGATGTACGCGTCTATGTGCTGTGTCAAGACACTGCAGCGGAGCCATTTCAAGCGCAGCGCCACACACTCAGCACTGCGCTCCTTTCAAGCAGCCCTTCAGACAGCAAGGCTGCAGAGTCCTGGTGAGAGGCTGTAAATTTCACTAGAATACCAACACGCGACTTGAACAGTGCCACACCAAGCGAAGTTTCTGGAAAACTGAGTACATTCTCACTTCTGAGGCTTTCCACAGAAAGGATATTGCAAGTATAGAGACAGTTTCTCATGACGCTGGCAGGTGGGCATTTCTTGCAAATGAGGAGGCAGCTCTGGCAGGAGCAGGCGCCAATGTGACAGTGGAGCTAGGCCCAGGAGCCAAACTGGGGAGGCAGGCCATTTCCCTCTTCCAGCTGTACAAGTGGGCCACTCGAGTGCTGCCCAAGCGCAACAGCGAGGCCTACCTGCAGCTGTGGCTGGGCTATGCCCGTCACCAGGGGTAGGCTTTGCAATACCTCAGCTATATAATTTTTTTTTGTGGTCTGCATGAGAAGCTCCAACTTACCGGTGACTTGAGCGAGCCCAAGGCTACCAGAGTGGACACATGGCTGGCCTTTGAGGATGCCAAACTGTCAAAGTTCGCAGCTTTCCTTAGCGTTGTTAAAGAGAGGAAATGGCTGCTGGCAAACAGGTACAGGAACCAGCATGAGGCGCGGGAGACATACAAGACGCTGAAGGACCAGAACATTGGGAATGCATCGGTGTCTGCCAGCCTCTATGCAGAGTGGGCAGCCCTGGAAATCAGCGCAGGCAAGCCAACCCACAGCCACGCTTGCCACTTAGGCTTTATCACTTTCCATTGACTCCTTATCATTGACGCCTTGCATTGGAGTTGCATTGAAATTGCCTGTTGTTCACCTGCAGGTGAGACGTGACTCCTTGTCATTGACGCCTTGCATTGGAGTTGCTTTGAAATTGCCTGTTGTTTACCTGCAGGTGAGACAGATAGGGCGCTTTCCATTGTGAGGAAGGGTATCAAGGCGGATGCCCAGCCGATCAGGTGCCCACATGTACCGTCCATCCTTTTCCTTACAAAACACCCATGATTCCAGGCACAGCCATTGCTTTCTGTCATTCCGATGTGACTGTACCGCACCATCTCGATTTGCCAAAGTCCCACAATGGCTGTTTCATCACATCCACAAGACCAAGCCAAAACTTGCTTTCTGTCTTCTAGAGATGACTGTATCACAGCATTTCTCTACTGTGACTAATATAATGTGCTGCACATGCGCAGTGAGCTGCATGCACTGGAGGCAAGGCTTTCGGCAGGCCACAAGGCGGGGGAAACAATGACAACGAAGAGGGTGGGCGCTGCGAATGCGCAGCAGAGCGCGGCCACCACTTATTTGCTGCCGACGCCGGCGGCTCGCGCCAACCGCCGCATCCGCGACTTCACGCAGACCAACTCCCTCGACATGGCCCTCAGCCACAATGCCGCCAGCACCCTGGTGCGCCGCATCTCAGAGCTGACACCCTAAAATTTCCACTCAAGGACTGCATAAAAATTTAATGAAATTCGCAAAATTGCGCCGTATCACTTCAGTAACAGCTTGGGCTTCTGTGTATTCGTCATGCTGCTTTGTCCATGATCACCATATTGCAAGGTAGGGCTTGCTGAAGCAGCCAACAGCACTGCCTGGCAGGAGGGAACAGCCAGGAATGCTTTTAGACATGCGATCGAGGACTTCATGTGCATGCTAGCAGGAGAGGGACGCAGCCGGCGAAGCCGTCACCGCTGACGTCAGCAGCAGAGCGCCGGCGACGGCACACGACCCAGACCACCTCACGCCCATCTGCGAGACCCAGCAGGACTCACCGCCTGACACCACACAATCCAACGCCGAACCACAAACACAGCAGGAGCGGCCGGCTCCTGGCGCGCACACGGAAGCAGCGGACGGGGGGAACTCTGCGCGCATGGAAGCGACGGTGGTGGTGCGGCGGGGGGCGACCGGGGGCGCGCACACCTCCCACAGCAGCCTGTCCGGCGGCTCCGGCACGAGCGACGAGGCGACTGTGACAATCAACAACAACCCCCGCCTTGCCACCCCCGCCCTCACAGGCACACCCCCAACCTCGCTGCCCTCCGTAAATTGTTGACTGCGCCGCTGCCGACTGCCTTGCTGTCCTTCTCAAGCTCTGCTCCTGTCAGCTGTCTGTCAAGGACGCACCTCGCATGAAATAACACCGGCAGCCTGCGGCTGTCAGAAAACGCCATGGAGCCATGCAGGCTTCTGCAAAGTCCGACAGTGTGTGCGCCTAAAAATACCGAAGTGTTGAGCAAAACGGCTCGGGACAGTGTGTCCCTATGATAAGGGACAAATCTTCTGAGGTGAGCTGCTGGCGGGGCGCAGGGCGGACGGATGTGAGCAGCAGCAGCTCGGGCAGCGGCGAGGCCGAGACGCTGGACCTGAAGCTGCGAACCACGGCGGAGATGGCCGCCGGGTCAAGCGGGCACCTGCAGCAGCAGCATGCGGCGACGGCCGGTGAGGAGCCGACGGTGATGGTCAACCGCGCGCCGCGCCCCGGCCTCGGCCGCCCCGCCCTCAGCGGCCTCCGAGCCGGCCCCCGCCGCACAGGCATGACTCATTTTGTGCAGCTTTTCAGTTTGTACCCTTCACATTACTCTTCTTCGATTTCTTGGCGAGTGTGCTGTTTTTAGAGCCCAGTGGTCCTATCTGGACAAGCACTGCTGTTTCTTGCTCATGGATGTCCAACTGCCTTGCTCCATTTGTCACACCGATGTGATGTCTGTTGCAAAAATAACATCAGTGAGCCTTGGCGTGCCTCATCCTCTCACAGGACCATAAAGAGGCAGTGCTGAGCGCGAAATCTTGCTTTGCAGGTTTGGGAGGGGGGGCTGCGAGGGTGGTCCTGCAGAGCGAGAGCGCCTCAACCGCGCTGACCGACAGCGGCAAGAAGAGGAAGGCGGAGGCGGACGCACGCAGCGGCTGCCCACCCCAGGGCGCCAATGCCTGCGGTCCCAAGCGCCGGCCATCACCCGACATTGATGTGCGATCACTCTTTGCCTTGTTCCCAACTTGTCCTCACACTGAAAGTTATCTGGCAAGGCATGTATTGCTGCAGATATGACATGTAGAAGAAACGAGCATGCATCATTTCTGGTTATCCTCAATTTGATGTTGCCTGGCAAGGAACACGTTGCTGCACAATAAAAGTGCAAAAAAGTGAGCATGCCTCGTTTCAGCATTCATATGTGCAACAATGGGGGGGTTCCGACCTGGGGGTTAATGGTTTGCAATGATGGCAATGCAGATGAGGGCTCGGCAGGAGTCAAGCCCGCGGAGGGCGTACACAGTGGTCACCACGCCCAACGGCTCCGTGCACCACCGGCACGGCAAGCTGGACGCTGCCGCGCAGCCTCAGAGCAACCGTGCTGCAGTGAGCAATGCTGATGCAGCAGGATCTGCACTTGCGGCGCGGAACAGAGGCCCCCCAGAGGGAGCTAGCACGTCCACCAGCAGTCCAGACGAGACTCTCCAGGTGCCCATCTTGGAGTAAAGTGCAATCAGATTATCTTCAGCATTTACAGAGCCCAGTGAAGGCCTCTGAAGCTCAATGACAGCATTTGGAGGGCTCACTAAGATCCCGCCACTGCATCTCTTATCTTACTTCAGGAGAGATTGAAGCCGACTGGCATGCTTTGGTCTTGTACTGTAAGGGAGACACTTTGAGATGATATAGAAATGACTCGCAGGTTGTGCATCGCACGCGGCCCTCGGTGGCGGTGGACCAGGGCCGGGTGCCGCCCATGAGCATAGGGGCGCAGCCGCCCCAGCGCAGCAGCAGGAGGGGGCCTGTATTGGCGCCCAGACCCAGCAGCAACGACGCAGATGAGACCGTGCCGCTCATCAATGGCGGGCTGGCAGCCAAAGCCCTGCGCGGCCGCCAGAGCATCGCCCCTCTGCGGGTGGGCCCTTAACTTTTCAGCAGTCAATTATGCAAAGCGTGAATGAGAGTTTGGATCAGGATTCCTAATTTGCATGCAAACCTTCACTGCAGGCTTGGGACCAGATGCTGGATGTGATGGGGAACCATATTGCAGGACATGCAGAGCAGGGATGCAGAAGGCTGGCGTGGCTCAGTCTAGGGGATCAGCAGGGTGAATTCAAGAATGGTGATATCAGCACTCCTACAAACTGAATGGTGACGTGTGTGCAGGCGCAGAGCCATGCAGAGGACGTCCAGATGAGGAGGCCGGGTGAAGGGTCCAGCAGAGCAGCCATGGCTGTGTCAGACGGCCCCACTGCCATCCTGCAACGCCCCTCCAGCGCTGCCGCTGCCCCGTCAGGTGTGCACTCTGTCTTGCAACTTCAATGCATCGTCTTCGTTCCAGAAACGTTCCTTCTGCTACCAAATGCCAAACACCTGGCCATTTTGCTGTGGAGCAATCTGTAAAAAATGTGCGCTGAACTGTGCATGGCTGTGTCATCAGGCAGTGATGCGCGGAGCAGTGCACCAGCGCATGGCGCGACGCAAGCTGCCGCAGCTGCACAGGACCCTGATCAGACTGTGCCCCTGTCCAGGTCTGGAAGCCTTGCTCGGTGAGACCCTCTCATGACATTGCTTGCCACCTTCAATGTCCACTGCATAGCAGTAGTGAGCATGCTCCTGCCTTACATTATCCTGCCGCACACCCAAATAGTTAAATGCTGCTTTGCAGGGGTTGGAAACATGTCATGTAGTGAGAATTTAAGCATGCCATGAAACATGTCATGTCATGCACAGGTCAAGCGCTGCAGCTGAAGCAGCACAGAACGAGCGCCCGAGGCCGGTGCCTCCGCCGCCGCCGCCGCCATCCTTTGCAGCGCGGCCGGCCGCTGCTGCAGTGGTGCCTGCGGCCGGCAGCGAGGCTGCCGCTCCCGGGCGACAGGTCATGGGCCCACCCCCCAGCCGCCCCAGGTGGGTTCACCCTTTCACCAGTGCAATACATCCGTGCACGTTCACGTTGCATATGTCTAGATCAGTGGCAGCCTCATCAACGTTTCTGTGGTTTGAGCAAACAGCTTGTTTATTGATGCCTCGTCTCGGGGATTCACTTCAAGGCCATTGAGGCAGTCTTGAACAAGCCTCTGCAGCAGCTTGTCTGCTTTGAGAGAATGTGAAATAGGGTGTCTGAGGTGGGTGATGTGCTCCGGGTCACAGGCAGCCACTGTCCAGCATCTCAGTACCACACCAGCAGCAGCAACAGGCACAGGCGCGTCCCCAGCAGCCAGCTGAGAAGCCTGGGCCCGCGCCATCGGCCGCCCAGGAGCCTGCTCAAAAGGTGCCGCTGTCGATCCCCTCGCCTGCACGCAGTCTCAAAGCATGCACAATAAAATACCACCGTGCATGACTGACTTCATTCCTATGATGATACCTGCCTTATAGCCACATCTCCAAGACCCCTTCTGGTTTTCAGTCAAGCCCACATTGTCTGTTGCAATGCAATTTAAAGCAACAGCAAGGTTCAGTCCCACGAGGATTTCTGGGCGGTGCAGGAGCAAGGGCAGGGGCAGGCTCCCCGCGTGCGGAGGGTGCGCGAAGACGAGAACACTGTGGTGGTGAGGGGCACGCGCTACACAAAGCTGGAGTGCGTCGGCCGCGGCGGCTCCTCCAAGGTCTACAAGGTGCGCATGCTGCCCTTGCACCCGCTCATGCTGGCAAACATCTCAGACACTGTCCTTTCACTGGAATGACAGTGAGGCCCATCAGCCTATTCTGTCCAGTAGGTTATTGGGTAGGAAGTTAGAGTGCCATGGCACTAGAGTGCATGTACAGAGCTTGAGGACTGGTGTACGCAGATCTGCAGTGGTCTGGCAGGAGTGTGAGCGCTTGAAGGCAGTCTGCAAAGAGCCTGCATTCACATTTATTCATTTGACTGTTGAGAGGTGGCCATAATGTATCACTTGGTTGCCAGCGTGAGCGTGGAATAAACATTAAAGATCGTTGGGGGGCACTCATTAACTCCAAGAATCTAGTAGGTAATAACGTCTGCATGCATGCGCGCGTATAGGTGATGGCGCCGAGCCGTAAGATATATGCGCTGAAGCGCATCCGGCTGACGGGGCGCGACCACGAGGCGGCGGCCGGATTCATCGATGAGATAACGCTGCTGCAGCGCCTGCGCGGCCACTCCAACATCATCCAGCTCATCGACGCCGAGGTGACCTTCGCAATACTGTTTTTGTCAGTCTTTCCTTTGGACCACGGGCGGGAGGAATCTGTCGCTACACTCCAGGGCCTCAAGACTTCGACTTGGTCTGATGATCAATATCTGTGGCAACGCTCTCACTCACACCATCACAGCCCTGTTGTCATATTGAACGGATGTGTGAGCGCATGAGAGGCAATATTCATCTGTCTTACAGTGCAGAGGAGCCCAAGATGCCTTCTGAACTTGAGTGTGGCCGCCTGTTATTTGTACTGTACTGTACTGTATGGTAGACGGCGTCCTTAAAGTGCGCCCAGTCAGATGTCTTCTCGCTGTGCTTGCCCTGAGTCTGGAATGAGCAAAGTCTTCATAGCCAGGGCATGAGCTGGAGAGTGATCGCAGGTGATCCGTGGGGAGGGGTTGATCTACATGGTGCTGGAGTACGGGGACATAGATTTGGCGCGGCTGCTGGCGCGGCACGAGGCCAACCAGCGCGAGGGCGGCGCCACCGAGCTCGACGAAAACTTCATCCGCCTCTACTGGCAGCAGATGCTGCAGGCGCGCCCTCCAGCCCACCTTCATGCATATCCCACCCCCTGCCTTACTTCTTGCTGCTCTTGACATGCAATGAAATGACCCTTTCCCATTTAAGTGGCACCATGCGCTGCAGAGGCATGCCTCACCCGCTTGGTAAGTGGCAAGTGAGGGATGTGCTAAAGTGCTCGCTGGAAACAACAGGGAAAATTGAATCCTTTCAAGCTTGCAGATGGGTCAAACATTTACTCTCTGACTCGGGGGAAATATCTGCGGGAACCTACTTAGAAAAGAAAGTCTCCAGGGTGTATTCTACAGTGACAAGTAAGAGAGTCTGAGCATGACATGCCAGGCTTGCATTAACGCATGCAGCTGACGGGTCTGCATGCATGTGTGTCACAGGCGGTGCACACGATCCACGAGGCGCGCATAGTGCACAGCGACCTGAAGCCGGCCAACTTCCTGGTGGTGGAGGGGCAGCTGAAGCTGATCGACTTTGGCATCGCCAAGGCCATCTCCTCCGACACCACCTCCATCGCCCGCGAGGCCCAGGTCGGCATCGTGCAGCCACATCTATTCTGAGTATTCTTCCCATATGCATATCATTGCTGCCAAGAGGTGGGGTGTGTCTGCAGACTAGCTGCAGGTCGAGGCTGCCCCGTGAGCCACCGCTGCTTGAACTCGCCAGATCCAAGCATGACGAAATCAAAGTCAATTGGGGGCACCCAGATCTGCACTCTAGCGAATATTGTCATCATTGACTGTCAGTCAGCATTCGTGTGCATGCATGACTTGCAGTTTCCGAGCTGCCAATCAGCACCCAATTTGGCTGCAACCTCTGTACAGGTGATAGTCAAAGGTGACGTGGGATGGCACTGACAAGGGTGTGTCTCTCCATGGTCCAGGTGGGCACGCTGAACTACATGTCTCCGGAGGCGATTCTGGGCGGCGCCACCAACATCCGCGGCGGGCCACCCATGAAGGTGAAATATTCTACTGTCTCGAGAGCACAAGAATATATGCCTCAAACTTTGCAACTGCGTATTTCAAGGAGGCAGATCCCTGTGGGATACTCGCAGTCTGTGCCTATCCTACCTGCCTCCTCACAGGCATGCCAGGAGATCATGCTATTGCACTTTTCCACCCTAAGTGCAGCATGCTTTTCTTATGCCTCGATCAATCGTAAGCAACCCCGGCTGAAGGGTCTGCATTGGGGAATTAACGCAGGTGGGCCGCCCCTCGGACGTGTGGAGCCTGGGGTGCATCCTGTACCAGATGGTATACGGGCACACCCCCTTCTCGGCGCTGGCATTCATCCAGAAGATGCACGCCATCACCGACCCGGCCCACCGCGTCGCGATGCCCCCCCTCCGCAACTCAGCCCTCTCCGATGTCATCCGCCGCTGCCTCGACCGCAACGCCCGCACCCGCATCTCCATGCAGGCAAACTTTCCCACCTTTATTTTCCTCCGGATGGGCTTGCCGGCTGGCATCGCATTCTACAAGCAGCGGCACTGACTTCCATCAATGCTAATGATCAGAGATGTGATCTCTAAACAGTGCATACTTCCCTGGAAATATTTTGCTGTTCAAGGCTGCGCCGCCTTGACCCCACAGGCAGAAGGTAGATGGTTACAGAAGACATAATATCTTTATACTGCCAGGTTGCCGCAGTCTTGCTGTGAAGGCTGACAAGAATGTCCCGTGTTGTCACGCAGGAACTGCTGAATCACCCGTTTCTACGGCCCACCGCAGCGGCCGCTCCGGCCACGCCAGACTGCCTCGTCGGGCTGACCCGCGAGCAGCTCAAAAAGGTCCTCACCCAGGTGCGGCCCCTGCTCTCATCCCCCCTGCACCCCCCTCTAACCTGGCTGCAATTCTTTTTCAAATCCTGACACCCTCACAGCCTGTCCACGAGCTTCACATCCCCAAGCCCTCTCTTTATTTTATGCTCACTATATCATGCCACTTGCCTGGTTGAGGCCCTCTCCTGCAGCAGCATCGGCAACCAGGCACCACAGGCATCCTGCCATTGCATGCGTGTCCTTCATGTGATGTTGTAGCTTTCAGGAACGTCTGGCTTTCAGCGTCTACTCTCATCATTATATCACGGCAAGGGGAGTCTGTGTGACTGAGGTGCCCAATTGGCGCTGTGCGCAGGTGAGCGCGGCAAGCGCCTCGGGCTGCCCGGCGGACCTGGACACCATCTCGGAGGAGCTGTTCCGGCAGCTGTCCAGCGGCCAGACCGTGAATCTGGCCGCCATCCTCGGCCGCGCCCGCGACGGCTCCCAATCGCGCTCGCCCCCCGACAACCCGCCCGGTAGGCGCATACAACCCTTCTCTGCCTCCCTGACACCCGCCTGAATCCTGCCTTGCCAACAAGGATTTACAGTGATAATGCCAGAGTTATGTGGTGATGAGGGAGGCACAGACTGCCAGCAGCAAGAATGGAGGTTCGCGGTTGTGGCAGGATATTGTTGGACATATCAATCGCTTGCTGAATGCCGCTGTGTGCACTGCAGTGAGTGCAATCGAGCCATCAAACGGTGGGCATGCAGCGGCGGCGCCACGGGAGGCAGCCGCTGCGAGGCAGCATGTGCCGGCACCTGTGCAGACGCCGTCAAGGGCGCCCCTCCAGCAGCACGCAGCAGCCCAGCCTGTAGCTTTGCGGGTGAGCCCTGATGCACTTCATAGGCACCAAAATTCAACTCTGAACTCCCAATGCAAGCGCTGAAGACAGTGCACCTAGATTCTGCATGTTTGCAATGCTGCATGATTGCTTCCTGTGTCAGCTTGCTGGTGTCATGGGGCTTGGCACAGCGCTCTTCTGCATAGCCAGGACATCTCACTGCGGTTTGCATTGAGAAGACGGGAAATAGGGGGCGTATACTATCTGAGCTTGTGCATCAAGAGATCCAGGTGTGTTTTGTAACCCCTACATCGAACCTGGGAAGTTCTGACAACTATGGCTGCCGGCATGACAGGCGCAGGACATAATGGCGGGCCGGGCAGCGCTGAAGAGGGTGGACCCGGGGACGGTGCGGCCGCAGCCGAGGCCGACGGCAGCCGAGGATTCGCTGGAGGCGCGGCTGCGCGAAGGCCTGGCCAAGTTCCGCTTCGATGACACTGCCGGCAGCACCGCGCATGCCGGAGACCGCACCGACGATGACTTCTCCACATAACAGACGGCGCCAGCATTCGTTAATATGGGAAGGGGGGACCCTGGGGAAGGCCCAACCACCTTCATTCTTAGGGGGGGGGGTCCCTTCTGGGATGGGGCTCAGGCTTCTGGATTGTAATTCACTGGACCCTGAGGCGCCACCTTGACCTGCTAACCCTGAAAAGACCTGGCAGGAAGGGCAGGCTGCAAAGACAGGCCTGGCTTGGTCACGGATTCTGGGACAGGGTTCTGGCCTGCCCGGAGCTTTTCTGCCAAAGTAACTGGGCAGATCAGAAGCCCCTGGGATTGCCAAGGCACGCTGTAAAAGTGCTGTCTGAGCGGCCCTGGATCTCTGTTGCGGCTGTCAAATCCTGCACAGTGCTGCTACTCCGGGAATGGGTCGTTCTTTCGGGAGCGCGTGCCGGGTGTCAGAGACTGTCCATCTAAGTCTGAGAGCTGGGCCTCCCCAGGGCAACCATGCAGGGGTGTCGCATGGTCACCGGCTTTCTGTCATCTGCCTTGATCCATGCGATGCATCGGCCACGCGCAGGGTGGGGAACTGGTGGTTTCTTCAGATAGTGGTGGGTGTCGATGCAGGCTCAGCAGTTGGGTTTTGGCTGTAGAGCCGTACGCAGCTCTGCGGGATTCACGCAGTACTCGCAGGTGGCTACTTGCTAGCACCAGCCGTTGTATTAGCTAGCTTGCAAAGGGGCTTTGCAGTGGTGTGTCAGATTTGTGACACCATAAATCTGGTGTCTATCTGAGAGTCGTGTCGCGCTAGCTTTAGTAGGATGGTGGTCGGAAGAGATCAGGACCAAACTCGAACATAGATCTTGTCACACAAAGTACAAAAATTACAGGCAGTCTGTATCATGTGGCCGCCAGTGCGTGCCATCAAATGTAAAAGAAGCGCTTCCTATATCCATATTGAAGATCACATTGCAACTCCCACAGGAACCATATCAACCAGAGGGTTGTCAAATGTCTGCCAAACTTGCAAGTCGCCCTGCCTATCAGAGGCCAAAATACACACGGCATGCACGCGGTGTCGAGCAAAGAAATGGAATGAAAATTGGAGTGTCTAGCACAGCCCCAGGTGACAAGAATTTCTTTGAAATTGGCCAAAAGATTTTGCTACACACAGGCGCTTCAAAGAACGTCTCCACTCTGGAGCTTGCAATGAACAATTATTGCTAAGGCACATCAGCATGGGCTCCTTCAGTAAGGAGATGTCAGCATTATGCATGGCATACTTCAACCCACCACTCAAAATCTATAAAAAAAAACAGAAGTCCCGAGGTCAAATTTCAGGATGCTGACTTCATCAGAAATACCACAATCGCAATTCTCATTTGGATGGTGGGATTTATGCGCATGGCAGCAAGACATGGCAGAGGACTGGCAAATTGCCCAAGCTAGTCAACACATCAAAGTTTTCAATTGCATTTGCAATACCAGCATCACTGCTGATGGTGGGATTGTAAATAGCATGAGACACCACTGGTAGCCTGATGTCCACATCTGAGCAGCATCTGCACACAAAGATGGCAGCGCAAAATAAAAGCAAACGCACAGGCAGTTGCTTAGGGCTGTACTTCAAATTCTGGCACCGCAAAAGATTGCCAGTGATGCAAACGAAAACTTGCAAGGGCCTCAGGGCAAATCTTGATCCAAGTCTTTTTTTGCGGCAGGGTCCAACAGGTTTGTCACGCCAGCTTGCTATGGGACGTTCTAGCCCTTGGGGACACTAGGTGCCCCCTTTCAGTCTCCCTATGCAAAGGCAAATACAAAGCCCCTGTCTGGACACCTGTCACGCCATTCAACCAACACTAGCAAACAGATATATGGTCCCGCAAAGCATTTGCATGAAATCATTTTATAAGCGATACGTGCCGCAATTGATAGCCCACCCGCAAAGGGCCTCACTTCAATGAATGACGGTTCCTCCAAAGTAAGTTTGCTTCTCTGAATACATCGCAGCTGCAGCAGCTCGGGAAGCTGCCTGCAGCGGATGATACGTGGTGCATATCAGTACATGCGAAAACCATTCAGACCCCCAGCAAAGCAATGCACGGGGTGCCACAGTCACCTGCAAAGGCGACTCGCACCAGTGAGGACCTCTACAGGTAATTTCAGTGCTTTCCAAAGAAGCCACTGAATTTGTGCAGCAATTATATTTTAACTTCCCTGACAGGGGGTCTTCAAACCCCCCACACATCTGCAGAGGGATGCTGGGCTGCAGAAAACTTGCAGCCGCGAATCCCTCTGCAGAAATGAAAATACTAGGATGAGGTCCCAGGACGGAGGGGCACCCTCCAAGGTGCCTGCGCTCAAAACTTGGATCCGCCACATCAAATTTCAAGGAACCAGCGCCCCAGGGCAAATATCCGCTCGGGGCGCCGTCTTGTGGGCAGATCACAACGCACACAGACACCTTGGCAACTAGGTGCCCACTGCTTCACCCTGGGACACAGCACAGCAAATACTATATTGCAGTTTTATTCCCTCCTTTCCAGTGCGCTAGTGTACATGTCTATCCCGCGGTGCGGGGTTCCGGTTTGGAGGAATCAAATGGAGAAGTAGCCGGGCAATTCGTATTCGGATGCGTTGTGGTGGTAGCCCCATTCAGGGACGGCTTGCAGCTTGCGCGTGGAGCTCCTCACATTGTTGTAGCTCTGCCCCATGAAACCCTGCGTGCAGTGTTGCTCCGCCCCGTCAGACTTGACCCTTGCTTTTTACTGGGTTCAACATGTGTGCCAGAATGGAGTGTCCCGAAGGCTGTTCGCTTCACTGGCCCTGAAGAAGCTCATCAGGCTGCTGCAGCAGCAGCAGTGTGGCAATTGGGTGCATGTTGTGCATGCAATGCAAATGCACCATTCTTGACAGCCAGCTAAGGATGAGGATGATCTGAAGGGAACCACTTGCATTCTGAGTGTTCCCGGGGAGGCTGCTGAGTGTCAGGTGGGCGGTAAATAATTTGGCAGTTCGCCTATCCAGATTGCTGGGCCGTTGCAGGGAACGCACCCTGAGGTCATGGTTGGGTGCCCTGTTGAGCGTGGCCTCAAAGTTGAGGTAGGCTGGCTGCTCCACGCCGCCCTTGTCTTTAATACCCGCCCTCGTCAGGTACACTGTGATGGTCATCGTCTCTGCATGCATGCAAGCCTTCTTGTTAGTGCAGAATCACCATATACTGGTAACCAAAATACTAGACTGCAGCCCATGGCAAGTTCAAGGGCAGGGCACCTGCGGGGATGCCTTGCAAAGCAGTCAATGGCAGGGAAGTGGTCAGACACACGCTCCCGTCATTGTTGCACTGAGCTGAGAGACAGGATGCACCAGCTAAAACTTCAGTCCGTGGCAAGCTCATGACGGCAGGGCAGCATCGCACATGCAATTCATGATTGGGATGCGCTCAGGTAAATGCGGCTGTCGTTGTTGCGCTGCATAGGGCGCATGCTTTTAGCAGAGAGGGTTTAAATAAGGCACCTGTGCTGACGCGGACTGAGTTGCCGATTTTCTCGCGGAAGAGCTTCCAGTCCAGGTGCACCGTGCTTGGGGTCTTTCCAAGAGTCGTGTTCAGGCCGTAGGTGCCGTCGTCAGGCACATGCAAGACCTCATTGTTGGCAGTCACTGCGCAGCACATCAAGCTATCAGATGGTGCTTGCCATTGCAAAGCTATGATGTCATTTTGTTTTTGATGTTTCGCACGAGCTTGTAAGGGTTTGACATGAGAAGTGATTCAGCAGTGGAGGTCAGATGGTCACCTTGCAGGCAGTCGTCATCGCTGAGGGTAACAAGGATCTCTTGGCCGTGTGCCTTCATCCCCATGCCCTGCATGTAAGTCCCGTTGTGGTCCCACATGTGGCCGACCTTCAAAAAAACAGACACCTGATGATCCTGGTCCCCCACTGCCTCGTAGAAGGATCCAGGGGTGCCCTCGAACTCAAACGTCTCGCCATCGAAAGCCCTGATCTCCGGATCACCTGAACAAGTCCGCCAAGATCGTTTGGTTTCGCTTGTAAGCTGCCATGCTGGTCATAATATGAGCAAATTATCACTGCCTGATCTCAATGTTTCCTGATTATCGAACAGACAAGGTGGAGGAGGCCGCAGTGCAGGGCTCACCGACAGCTTCCGAGGTGATGGGGGTGAATGTCCCGCCCGTCGTTTGCACAGTTGCCGTGGTCCCACCACTCGTCCCGAGGACGTTGAAGGTGCCTCCAGTAGTGACTGTGGTGCCCGGATCAGAGTTGGTGCTGGATTTGAGCACTTGCGCTTTGACCGCTGTGGGGTCTCCCCCCATAACGCTGACGACCTGGCCTCTCAATTGCCCGTTGGGATTTGTAGAGGTGGGAATCTGGACGATCGGATTGCCAGCGCTAGCTCCAACTCCAATATCAATAATTGCCGGAGGTGGCGACTGGCCTTGCGCAGAGATCGCAACAACCGCCACGAAAGCGGCAAGGGCAACGAGCAGACGCATGACTGAGAAGATTCAGGGGCAAGCAAGCCTGGATAATATTGTAGTTGGCCGAGGCCGGATTGAATATGAAGTCGAGAACATTGGAACGAAAACCATCAATAAGTCAGGGTCTAATCTCGAGACTGATTTCAAAAAACTTACTGAAGGATGACGCAAGATGTACTGATGTCAGCCAAATCTGGAAGAAGATCCCATTCTCTGCATTTTGACGTGTGAATGACACTGGGGTCATCAAGTCACCCCTGCAGGGCTGCCTATGAATGATCGTTCTTCTAGTAGATCTTCTTCCCTGAGACTAGCTAGATCAGATTTGTTTCGATGAGAATTCTCATTAATATTATGAGCAATTACGGTCCGTTTTTTAAATTAAATTTACGGTATTGCCAACCGCCAGTGTGTTGGCCAAACTGGTACACTGTACATGGCATGCAGGAGACTCGACCGTACTGTGACAAATTGCAAACCGCCAGTGTGTTGTCACATTATGCTTTAGTGCATAATGTGACATTACTGATGCCAAATTTTACAATCCGAAAGATCAAGCCTGGCTTCTGCAAGGCCATGAGGGCAAGCAAACTTGGCCAGGGCGCACGGGACCATGCTGACACCAGCATGCTCACCACTGGTATGGCATGACCCTCAGGAGCAAAAGACCAACGTGGCACATGCTTTCATCCCCTAGAAACTGTCAGGTTGGGGGGCATGACCTGACTCATGCTCAAGTTCTTCGCTGCTGCACATCCTGTGAAGTTGTCTATCATGCTGAACCCAAAAACGTGTTTCGCTTCACAACCTAATTCTTCAACCTGGCCAAACATCACAAATCTGTTCAACGCCGTTCATTGGCATTCCTGCCCTTTGCTTCCTCCTACAGTATCTCTGACGCTAGCATGGCCTTGATGTCTGCATGCTCTTTCTCTAAACCCCGCGGACACGCGCGCCGTTTACTCCTCGTCGCCGAAGTCCCCGGCATACTCAGAGACATCGTCAAAGCTGAGCTTGTGCACGGAGAAGTCGGCCGTGAGCTGCACGGCGACGGCCGCGGCGTCGGCGTTGCGCGAGAGCAGCCGCGCGCGCTGCCCCCGCAGCGGCCCGGCCAGGATGAGCAGCCGGCAGCGCTCCTGCTTGGGCACCACTGTCTCCAGCGCCGATTGTGGCACGTCCGACAGCGTCTCGCCGCCCTCTATCAACACCAGGCTGCACCGCGTTGGCTCCGGGACGTCCACCACCTCTGCACGCTTCAGGTACAGCCTGTACGCATGACGCACAGTACTGATCAGCATCAGCTGATCCATTCCTCAACGATAATCTGGGCGTTGGCACATAATAAAGCACCAAGAGGGCATGGCACGTCCCACGCGCGGAGTGGAAATGCCCATGAAAACTGGACGTCTGCAACTGCAAGCCGCGGTTCTAAAGGCACCGTCGTCCATGCGAGCTTCCGGATGCAGAGTGAAGGGCAGTTGCATGTGGCGCTTCCTGCCGTCAATGGTGCCTCGAGGCCCACCTGAGCAAGGGTAGGGTCAGAATTCTGACCCAAGCAGCCACCAACAAGTTTTGCGCACCTGCCCCCGCGCAGCTTCTTGTCGATGATCTTGACGATGATGTGGGTGGCCAGCCAGGGCCTCTCTGCCTCGCGCCCATCCTCCTCATCCGCTGATGACCTGTCCTTGTCCTTCGACCTGAATAGGCGCCCAGTCCACTTGGTTAATCACTGGTGTTATTCCATTGCCGACACGCTGATTCAGTCAGATTTGCTGTGTGCGGATCTCACGTGCAGGAACATTGTCAGGTAAGTCTTGCTCAGCAAGCATCATGCATGAGCCTATCACCTGTCATGCTTGTGCTGCTTCTTCTCGTGCTTGTGCTCCTTGTGCTTGCGCTTTGAGGAGCCGTTCTCGGGCTCTGGAGCACTCTCATGCTTCTCCCCAAGTTCCTTCACTCGCACTGACACCGTCTCTGCGCTCGGCTGCAGCCGCACCGTGGCCCTCTGGGACCTATCGCCCACCTGCCAAGCAAGCATTGCCTCCTCTCACAGCCCTGAACACTAGCTTTGCTAATAGCACACGACACCCGTCAAGATGACTCAAGATGGCGCCACGTTCAAGAGTAAGGTGAGGTCGCAGTTGCTCAAGCTTCCCGAGGTAGAAGTGCAGGTTCTGAGTATAATAATTGCAAAGGAGAGTCTGGCTCAGCCACAACAAGCTGAGATACAACAGCGCCTGCAGCAGGGTCAGAGGAGGAGGGGGTGCCTCTCACCTTGGGTTCCAGGGCGAGGACATCGCAGAGTAGGCCTGCATGGGTGCCGGCGATGCAGCGCATGGTCTTGCCGACGTGGACGCCCCTCTTCTCGCGCTCCACCAGCTTGGCATTCTCATCCTTCACGTGCTTCTGGTGGCCCTCCGCGTCCACGTAGATCATGTCCTTCTTGGCCTCTCTGCTCTCCCCCTGCGGCGCATCACAGCACACTGCTCAGCATCTAGCAGTTGATGGATATGCTTCATCTGGTCGTGCAAGTGGCGCTGACTCGGACGGCTGGGAGAATTTAAAGTACTGGTGTCTCTGCGGTAGACAGTCGACAGGGGGCCAGTACCCAACGTGATATCACTATCAGGGTGGTTGCAGTGAATTCCCATAAGCTCAGTGGAACATGTGGGAGACGGCAATGCAAGAAGAGTGTCCTGAGTGGTCACCTGTTTGATGTACTTCTTGGATTTGGGCAACATGGCGGCAGGCGTGGCGCCCAAGCCCAGCTTCTCTGGCCGCCGCACATACTCCTTTGCAGTCACAATCTGCGCCCCACAGAGCCATCAGCTCTGCAGACACACTCCGCTGGGTTGCTGCAAAAAGACGCTACTCGCAGCTCAGGTCTCAATTAAACGCTATGGTTATGAATAGTAAGCCCTCTCACCTCTTTGGCGTTCTTACCCACAGACTTGCCTTCCTGCCAGCCCATCCCCCGCAGCATGGCCTCCCCAAATGCCTCCACAGGCATCGCCTCATACGCATCCAACCCAGCCACCTGCACAGGGAAAAGGTCATTTTCAACGTGGCAAGTGACGACCAGAAAGAAAGGGAACATGAACGGCAAAATCAACAAAAACCTGCTGCCCTCAGCGGAATTCTGCAAAGAAAAAAGCAGATGCACACCTCAGGAAGGGACTCCACGTCCTGCTTGAACCTGGCAGCCTCCCACTCTCTGCTGGTGACGCTGAGCCCATTCAAGGGGTCATCCCTGCTGGGCCCCGCCCCATCTGCCTCGCGCTCAGAGGGCCTTGCTCGTTTCTGCAGCCCATACGTCACCTGTGCAAGCAGCCTCAGTTACGGTAGCCGCCTCCTCCTTGACAGATGGATGGCGAGAACCTGGTATCCTAGCAAAGCAGCTGTCAAAATGTGTAGGGCTGCGAAGAGCAAGCAATGTACCTCTTCCTGGGCCACCTCTGGTCCAGCCAACTCAAAGCGGTCTGCATTGGCTTCAGGAGCGTCCTGAGTTGGTAGAAACCTGCAGGCAGTGTTGATGACAGTGAGAGTACCACAACCGGGAATCACAACAGAACCAGCAATGAATTGTGTTAGATGACGAGCAGCAGCTGACCTGGAAGGGTTAAACTTCTTGGGGCCCACGCCCACTTGGAAGGTGTTCTCAAGCTTGGCGATAGTGCGCTTGCCGCCCAGCGGAGGTGCTGCAGCATCTGTCAACTCCAACTGTCCACCGCTAAAGCCGTTTACCAATTCCCTCCTGTCAGCACAGCCAATGGAGTCAGACTTCGGATTGACATGCAAGAGACTCAGAGCGGTTCTCTTATGATAATATAAAAAAAATGGCTACTGAGCTATAGGCAAGTGGTTGGATCACCTTGATTCCTCCTTAGGCTGCACATTTACAAGCGCTGCACCTGCTGTGCGCTTCTTTGAGAACGTCAAGCTAAAACCTGCTGCAGTTCCGTTGGATGTGCTTTCGTTTGTTTGAGCTGGTGCGCCATTCTGCGTGGTCCCCATCGTGTCTTACAGTCCTTGCTTTCCTCTCAACTTGTCCCTTTCCAGACGTCTAGATGGATCCCTTCAGATCTTGATATACAGCATCAACCAGAAATTCCCAAAGTTTTCGTTGCTTTCCAAAGCACGGGAAGCAACCCCTTCTCACTCAACCAAAATAATGGTAATCTCAAAGCGGATCTCAGCTATGTTGCTTAATCCGTATACTTCAAGAAATATAAGCAATGTTTCGTCACATGACGCGCCGACTGACAAGAAATTAAATATCTATGCTCTTGGAAGTTGAGTTCCTATTGGAGTTTGATCGTGCACTTGGTGCGGGAGTAAAGTAAGTCAGGGCGAACAGTATATGCTTGTAATTGAATTTGTGTTAACATTACGATCTGAACGTCGAGAGAGGAAGAAAAAGGAAAATTTTGGGTAGAGGAGAACGAAGCTGCATGGGGACACGCTCGTGTCGACATTTCGCCTCGGAAAATTACATGATACGCACGTGCACGATCCTTGGCCCTGCCTCTAACGAGCATCAGAATCCTCGATCCCTCACAACCCTCGCTCGCTGTGGACGACAAAATCACAACCCGAACCTCAACTCCTCACTGTAGTGCATCTTGGATAAAGTCCGAGGGTCTTAGGAATTGCGATCGTGCGAGAGGATCACATCGGCCTCACTTTAGCACAGCGGGGACTCCGAATGCCTCCGAAGAAGGGCAAAGCCAAGGGAACGATGTAATCACAAGGTGTAACTTATCGAGTATTTTCACGATACACCATGGCGCGGCACTAGCTGAATAGAAGTGTGCAAGCACCAGATCACCACCTCCAGATCACTTGGCTTCTTTACGGGCATTAATCCGTGTTGTTCTTGTTGTTGTTGTTGTCATCATCATCACGTGCGTACACGATGATCCATTCTGTATTTAGGCCTCTAAGATAGCACTTGACGCTCATGCATTGTCTCTGCACAGGAGCTAGGTCAGTCAAGGCCATAGGCCCACCTTCCCACCACAAGACCTGCCGCCAGACGTATGGGGAAAGATAGCCAGCCTGTTTGGCTCGAGAGCTTGGGCCAGATTCTCATCGGTGCACAGAGCCCTCGCCAAGGCGCAGCCAGACAGAATCTGCATTGACCAGGATCGGCCGACGCATTTTGTCGATACAGATGACAGCCAAAGGAGACCCTGAATTTGCCCATGTCAGGACGCCTGTGCAAAGGCATGCCTTGTAAACCAACAGCACAGCTACAAGCCATTACAATGTTCTCTTAAGATTGCATATGCACTGCAGCTGTTCATATAGTTGATCAACCCCAAATTCGGGAAAATGTATGCTTCAACCACATGCTGAATTGATACTCCTGCTCAATTGCAGGCTGCACATCCTGGGTAAATACCCTGGAAAGACTCAAAACAAGTCCCACAAGCACTCCTCTTCATAGACCCCTGTACATACTTCCAGAAGACCTACAATGGTAGCGCCTCCACTGTGTTGCCTCTCTGATGAAAGTCTCACGCTCAAGAAGAAGCATTCACATTGATTTATGCCGCGGCAAAACGCTCGGAAACCTGCGATGGAGCCAAGCACACAATACGCCTCAGGTAAAGAACAAGGAAGATCCCAAATTTGAAATGCTCGCTGAATGGTCAATTGCAAAATAAGCAACAAGAAAATCCAACGGCATGCTCACCGCGTTCCAGTTGATGAGCTTCTCCACAAAGCTCTCAATGTAGTCTGGCCTCTTGTTCTGCAGCAACCAAGCAGACACCAATTCAGCGTCGTTGCAACCACTGGTCCTTTATGGATGGAGCTGCCCATCTGATGCCCAATGATGTCCTCAAAGATGCTCGAGACCAAGCAGGCTTGTACCAACCAGATCCGTATCGTGGACAGAGCCAGGACTATCTTCTAAGCATCCCTGCCTTGCATGTCGTGCAGGAGGTTACCCCGCTTCACAGGTCATCTGAGGCCTTAGGCTCCAAAGGAATACAATATCTGCAGAGGGAACCAAGGGGAATTAAAGAGCGCTCACCTGAACATCCAGGTAGTAGGCGTGCTCCCACACGTCCATGGTGAGCAGGGGGGTCTGGCCCAACACCAGAGGGTTCTCGGCGTTGGGGGTCTTTGTCACGGCCAGTTTGCCGTCCTCACCCTTGACCAGCCACGCCCAGCCGCTGCCAAACTGCGTCGCGCCGGCAGCCTTGAACTGCTTCTTGAACTCATCCAGCGACCCAAAGTCCTTCTCAATCGCCGCCTTCAGCTCCGCTGAGGGCTCGGCTGCGCATGCATGCAAAGCTCTTTAGCCTCTGCCAATGCTGACAGGGGCGGGTTCCAATCAAGAGAAAGTGTGCCAATAAAAGACAGTGCAAGCGCCAGTCAGAAGAAAAGTTGCCTCACTAAATAATTAGGGTGTTTCGACGCTGCAAATATCTCCCGTCCCGGGAGCTTATAACAGGAGCACAACCCATCTCACCAATCTGCAAGAAAGCCTGTGTGCCACTTCATGGCTGCAATGCATGCGCGTGAGAGGCAGTAAAAGGGTTATGCAGAAGCTCATGCATGTGAGGGACGCAATCGACGCACTGGGGGAGGGGCTGATGGACTCCCAGTAGAAGTCGTGGTTGAAGACCTGGCCAGCATTGTTGAACTCTGGTGTGGGGCTGCCGCTGTTGTAGGTCTCCACAATGATCTGCATGTCACATCAAGCTTGACCTGACAGCCTCTACAGGTTCAATATATAGTGATAAATTACCACTAGTAATGCAAGAAACGCAAGGCAGGGTAGGTAAGTAAATCACCTCCTCCAGGGTCTTGTTGGCCAGTGGCTTGTCTTTGATCTGGTTGTTCAGGTTGGTCACGTAGGCACGGTGGTGCTTGCCCCAGTGGACATCTAGGGTCGCCTGCCAACATATCGAAATTCAGTCAAGGACCAGGTCAACCGAATTTACCGTGTCGGGACCTCATAGAACAATTCTTCTCCTAGCGTAGCTCGCCCGCATGATAAGATGGGCATGCCACCACACTTTGCAACTTCTAATCGACGATACGGATATAGTTTTCTTTCCCCTTTCGTATCACTTTCAATCAACGATCTAAGTACAACGCTCAGAGGGCTCACCGCAGAAATAGTGGGCTCCAGTGCGTCCTGCAGAGAAGATATTATTATTATTCAGCACAACACAATCTTCAAGTACCTCTGCAATTTTGACACCAAACGCATATTAGCGATGTGTACACAAGTTTTCATTCAATCTTGTTGCAAAGCTCGATCGATAGTAGAACAGGGAGCTTACATTTGCGTATGGGAGAGGCTTCAGCTGCAGCTCAGCGCGAGCAACCATGACCTGAGCCTGTCGAGGACACACACCATTTTTGAGAACAATCTCCTACTGGTCTTTAGTAATTTAATCGCAGAAAGAAAAGCACACCATTCTCACCCTGCTGCATGCCTTGGAGCGTGGCGACTGCGTCAAGCGCAGCCCTGTGAAAGCCTGCCTCTGAGCCAACATGGTTGCCATGCTTTACTAATGCGCTTTCTTGATTGAAAGAGGATCTCAGATGGGGTCTGGTCTGTCCACATTACGATGATGCTGCTCGCACGAGAATCTTAATCCTCCAAATTAGGACACTGTGACGTGGCCATCTGTCTGTCTGCCTGGATTCAGCAGCTTCGGCAGCCATCAACTCTCACGGATGGCAATCGTAATATATCCCATGCTCATCAAGCTGGGAGCCGTCGATGAGTATCGCTAACCTGGCACCCTCAAGGAACAACAGCCTCAGCATGCTGCCGTTTCATGAACCTGCTAGCAGACCCGGCCGGCCAGCCAGCCTCTGGCGGCCACCACCGCAAGCTATTCAATAAATACCCTGATGGACATGGCATGATGTTTAGCAGCGCGGCTCAGTGCATGCAATGAGACCAGTCCACCTTTGCGGCTACCCAAATGTGCAGCTTGAGCTGTACACAGCCGGTTGCTAATTTCAAACTACAGGTTTCTGTATGCGAATCGTGGAATCGCGCGCGCGAAGACCATCGGCAACGGTATTTTTATCGACGGTGAAATGCTTTACATGCATTACATGCATGACTGCAAAGAGATCCCCGACCCACACTCGTATGGGTTAAATCATTCACCTACATAAATGATCGATCGACATACCGGAAGGATATCCCAGCGTTCTACAGACTGCTTGCACGACTGCAGAAGCTGCTTGGAGCCGCAGGCAGCTGTCATGAATAACAATCAATTAATGACCATGAAGTATCACCATAACATGGATCAATCCTGACAAGTTCTCTCTCTGCCCAGAAACCATGCCCCAGCATGGAAATATCACCCATACCCTGTCACACTAATGGACACCAGTACTGGACAAACGCACCCAAAGTGTTGTGATGCCGTCAAACATACACTGCCAGTACTGTTGTGCACGCTGCAGCAAACTTTCCTGGCCTCACGACTGACAGATGAAAGCCAGAGTCCTCAGCAGGAGAGCCCAAACTTCATACAGAACATGTGATTGCAACAACAGCTCTTGCACCATCAGTCAAACAGTGGGTGCTACAAAGGCACCCACACATTAAATGCTCTCCTCATCATAATAAGATCTCTATCTTTGAGTAAGGGCCAGAATCTTGCAATGACCAACATCTTGCAACTTCCCATACCCAGTGTACACCCTTAAACCCTTGATCCACACTCAAAACTCACAGTGTGCCTAGCAATCCACAGTCTCCAGTGAACTGGGCCTTGCAGCAGCTTGCAAATATCCTCCACCTCTTGATCGATGGAAGTGCAGAAGAAAAGTGGCCAGCTAACGAAAGGTATGCCTGACAACGCAGGCAAAAGTACCATCATCAAGGGACGTTCCCTCTCAGACGTCAAGTGCTGTTTTTGGATCTCAGTCTCCATTCCTGTGGACACAAGCGTCCGGTAGATGACCTGTGAAGGAGGCTGTTTCTTGGTCCAGGCTGATCTCAACATCTTGAAACTACTTGTGTACATCAGGGTATCTTGGTATGCCATCACAGTTCCATGCTCTGCTCAGGATGCTGTCTCTGCCTCCTACAAGGCTGCGCTGATCTGGACTGCTTCCTTGGTGCTTATGCAGTCATCAGCCCTCGCTCAAGCAAGCTTCTGCAAAGATCTGGCGGAAGTTCTCCTCCGTGAAATACAGCACTCCAGCAGGCACGCCGTAGCCAAACACCACCTGCCGCACCATCAAGGGATTTCAGACTTCATCATTCTGGAGTACAGAAGACAGAGTCCCCACATGCGGCGCAACAAGTGTTTCATCTTTCATCTGTCGAGACTGCGCTTGCAGGGATGGTCCTTACTATGTCATCATAACGAATCCAGCTCGAGAATATATCATTTTGGTGCGGAAATGAGCAGCAGCTAGCACAGCCGGGAACAGCTCTGCAGTAGCGACCCAGCATTAAAGTGATGGTGGGCTATCCTGGAGCCCAGCACTGACTGGGTGTGGCGGGAAGGCCCCCAGACCAAACAAAGACCCTGCAAGCATAGGGGTGCAAATCGAGCAAGCAGTGTAGGCAGTGGGTGCTTGCCTGGGTGGCCAGGGCCTTGAGGAGGCAGAAGGTGGGCCCCATGAAGGAGGAGCAGCAGGAGGAGCACACGGCTGCCGCGTTGCTGGCTGCTATCACCACGCACACCGCCTGCACCAGCAGTGCCGTGCGGAAGCGCACCTGCACGCGCAGACAGCATCAGTTTCCCAATCTTGCTCCACAGACACAATGCGGCGTCACGAAAGCATAGATATGGGTTCAAGACAGCCTCAATCCCACGTGTTTGCTTCCTCTCTTCTCTCAGAGTGAATTGGACATCATATTTGGTGATATCGCCCGTAATATCGCCCACTAAGCTTGCCTCGGCGCCAGCCAATTAGATTCCAATGTGATAGCTTCCAGCGTTTCACCTATCCGGCAGCTTCCAGTGAACTGGGCATGAGACGGTTGTGAAGCCGCTTACCGCAAACATGACTGCGTGGAAGAGGAGTGGCTCGGCGGCCTGCACGCGGGAGAACCAGACGAGCGCGGCCAGCGCGGACTGAGGCCCCAGCTGCAGCGCGATGCGGTTGCGCAGGTAGACCGCGTGGAACGCCAGGCACACCATGTACGCACCCAGCACCCGCTCACGCTTGTGCAGGTACCTGCACACGGTAACTAGTCAAATTTCACCTTCCGTATGTCATGCAAGAGAAGTCCTGTCTTCAACAACATGAGCCTTCTGAAGCAAAGACACCCGTGAGGTGAGCGGTGAGAGGAGCAGATCCTAGAAATCCTCATCCTGGAGGAGATCTTGAACATGCATGAGTTTTGAGCTGGATAGCGCTTGACACGTTGGTGAGGCATGACATGCAGAAGTCCTCCGTCCTTCACACAACTCTGAGAGACTGTTAACAACAAGGCTTGTGAGAGGAAGTCGTGGGACGTGGCAGGAGGGATGTACCAGGGGAGGTTGACGAGCATGGCAGCGAGGGGGAGGGCGTGCAGGAGGCAGGCCAGCCACAAGCACTGCACCGCCTCGGCTGACTGCGCCAGCGATGTCGCAAGGGATGTGGCTGTTATCAACAGCAAGAACAGGAGGCCTGCCGCATCCAGCTGCAGCATAACACAATACATCTCTTCATTTGACAAATCAAGCTTCTCCTAGGCTCTCACAGTCTTTGTCCTCTACGGCTCAGGTCTGAGCCAATCCCAACATGGTCACAAGATGCGCAGGCGCATCCTCACATTGCAAATTATAGCGACTAGACGCCTCCTTAAGCTCTACAGACGTCGTTTATGCTCAAGAGAACTGACAAAGGGTTTATCCGAGATGGTAACGCTATTGTGGATCAGGACCAAAGCTACTGAGCCACTCGCCATTCCTCAAGACAGCAACAGAAAGTTGCAGCAAAATTCTGAGCGGTGGCGCACCTGCCAGCGCTGGCGGGCTTGCCAGTGAGCATACTCGGCCTCCAGCCCCTCGTCCACGAAGGCCATGGTGGGAGTGCGCGCAAAATTGCGCACGCGGGCGGCGGCAAATGCTCTCTTGGCGGCGCCCTTCTCCTCCTGGGGATCGTACGCGGCCGCCTCAAACGCACTCGCGGAGCAGCCAGCCTTGCGCGCATCGAATGTGTCCACCATCCGCGCGCGCAGCTTCTGGTCCCACTTCGTCGGGCCATCCGACCCTGCCACACCGCACACTCACATTTCAGTCAAAGCAAGTGAATTCCTTGCTCACACGTCCTTAGTTCAACTTGTCAGGCCGTCAGACCTTACAACACCTCAGACTTCAGATTTATCATCTCAGAGATTGCTCAGAGCACATGCAGCAAGGGTGGATCTGCAGCGTACTGCCGTACCTGCCACCAGATTTAGGCAGACATGCAAGCAACAGTGCAGAAGGCAGCTGAGTGCTATGCATGACTGTCAATGCAAGGCAGGCTCGTCATGAATATATGGGCAACATCAACTGCGATGATGAGAGGCCCACCTGGCAGGGCGCTCTTGCCAGATGACCCCGCCTTTTTGTGGCTGTTGTCTTCGGCAAGTCCTTTACTGCCCCGGCTCTCAGTGCCAGCTGCACACAGACGCCAGTCTTCACCACGCTCTTATTTTCATCCTAAACTTGGTCTACATGCACCAGAGTAGCATGCCAGATCACATGGCATATTTGGAAAAATAGCCATGACCATGGGCAACCTGCCTGGAACCAAAATTGTTGAATCTTGTCTCTTGAGTAAATCGGTCTTTATGCACCGAGGAAGCGTGCCACATTGCAGAAGTATCTTTGAAAACAGCCATGACAGTGAGCAGCGTGCCTGGAACCGCGGCACCCAGAGGCGGCACTGGGGCGCTCGGCCGCGCAGGTACTGCTAGCTCTGCAGCGTTGACGCTTGTCGCTTCAGCCTCATTTGCAGGCGCGCATTTTGCTTTGGTTGGCCCCTCGCCGCCTCTGTCGCTGCGATCTGCGCGGTCCGCATTGTCTGGGCCCGGAGGAGGTGATCCCCCGGGTCCCCCCTCTTGAACGACCAGCTGCGGCAGTCCCCCCGACGGTGGGCCGGCGCCCCCAGATCCGCTGCCGTTGCGGCCCTGCAACAGGGCAAGGTTGGGAGTCATGAGAGGTGGCCCTCAGAAGAGGAGCCAATACATCTAGGAGGGGTGCCTTGCACAGGGAGTTTGGAGCAGTAGATGGCAACATGCAGAGGTCTGCTCACACATGGGAGGCTCACCTCATCGCTACAGCTGGCACTGTGCGTCTGCATGGGGAGTTCAGGAGGCTCTGTCCTGGCCACGCCCAGATGGTACTGGCACACTTGCTCGACCATGGCCGTGGAGTCATTCTCAATTGTCTCTGCCAGGGCTGCTGCCAGCTCCTGGAGCACCTCCCTCCACCTGGCGTGGCAGGAAGCATGTACAGTCAGCAGAGTCGCAGAGAAGCGATCACAGAGAATAAAGCTGAATACGGGATTTGTGAAAGTAAGCATGGGGCCTTTATATGGATAACAAAAGCGCGCTCCACGTCTATTTGTATTGCAGCACAGGGGACTGGCACTTGAAGGTCGATTCCAAGTAGCACCTTGTGTTTGTGGCTGCGCCGGATGAGAGTCCAAGGGTGACGACGCCGAGTACATCAGTCATAGGGCTTGCGGCCTCAATGGAAGATTGATGGGCCAGTGCGGCAGGCAATGACAGCGGGATGGGACAGCACAGCAGCTCATCTACATGCCATCTGTCCTTTGCATAGTCTGCATCATGATACCTGTGTTGGGAATGCAACACATTCAGGGGCCCCCTATTCCGCAGGACTTCATCTGTGACTTTCAGTGTTTGCATAATATATTTGATGTGAACTGTGTTCACCTGATTGTGGCTTGGCCAATTGACTGGTCTGACAAAGCTGCAGAAGAGAATAGTGTGTTGCTGGCATAGCTCTGCCCAGCCGCAGATGTCTTGAGAGAACAGAGGCCGATGGATGTGAACCCCTCCTCCAGAAAATTGGCAATGCTGATCAGCAAAGTTTCCGAAAGCCCCTTGCTTGGTACAGAGACACTGCACAACCCAAACCAGTCAGTGTCGTACAGAAGGTGCGCCCCAGATCCAAACTGTGCATGACCATCATTTCTTAATTAAACAATGCAAAACAAGCCCTTCAGTCAATGAACGAGAGTCCGTCCAGGTTGGCGATTCAAGAGGAAGCCAAGACATCTACTTCTGGTGGTCCGCATACCTTAGCATATAAGCCTCGGGAAATACAGACTTGAGGCCTTTTGCAACATTCTCCGTTACTTCCCCGATCTTGAAGCATTTGCTCAGTAGAGCAGCTGTCCTTGACAGGGACGCGTTGTCCTTTGATCGCTCTTCAAGGGTTGCCATTGTCAGGCTTCGATTGCCGACCCCGTCCTGAAGATCTGCAGGGATAACTTGGTCTGCCTTCCTTGACACATGCCCCACTAAGCCCAGTGATGTGGGTGCCAAGAAGACCCCCTCTCCACAGACAAGATCGCTGTATCGCAAGAGAATTTTATATCGATGTCACCGATGACGTGACTTCCCACCTGCTTCTCATGGAGATAAATTTTTCTCCAAGCTCCAATGGAGAAGAGTTTCTGGGTTTTGGTACTTTCAAGAGCTCATATCTTGGTGAGAAGGCTGTTCATGCCTGCGTCCATCCATACCTCGAAATCAGGGACCTTAAAATCAATATGCCGCACAGTGGTACCACTGTGCGGCGGCGCCGGTCACGCGTGCTGCGCATGCAGCAAACCTTAACGAATTCTTGCCCAAGTGGCGACAGGCTCACAGCATCCATTGTGACATTACATCATGCAGCTGCAGGGAATTTTGGCATGCATCCTTGCACCATTGGGCCGCTATTTAAGAAGAGTGTTAGGCTCCGAGCGAGTCACACCGTGGCACATGTACAGCATGCCAGCAGATTCAACAGTATTGTCAAAGGTATGCCCAACAGCTTCACCAGGGTGGAACTGACTATCTACAACAGCATTTCCATAACACAGCTCTCACTGACAGCCCGGCATGACAGATGCACGGCAAATCGCACACACATGCAGCATAATTCTTCATCATGACAGGCTCCAAAGCTTTGGGGCAACTCAGGGGCACGTTCTTTTTCCCATGCATCACGCGTTGCAATTGCAGAGCTTCACATCTCCTTCGCAGCCTCACACGATAGCCACTTGACAGAGCTTGTTGAGACGGCTGTCACAAGAACCGCTCATGCATGCGCACTGCACCTCATCTTGAAGCCTGCTTTTCAGTCAGGTGCTCTTCTGCATGGCCGGGTAGTTGGGGATGATGCGCATGTCTGCCAGCTCCTTGAACCATCGGTGGAACACATCCTCCGTGTACATCTTCTGCGCTCCAGCACAACATACGAATTTTGGAGTCAAAAAATCAATTCAGGAAAATGCATCATAGCCTGATTGCTCATTACTAATTCCTAGTAGGAATGCGAGCAGCGTGAACCCAAACTCCTGGGCACCAAAACGAGGGCACACAATTTCACATTCTAAACACGGCAGACCAAGGAAACGGCCATGGTTGAGGCTTGACATCCTCAACTGCATTCCTTAATCCTGTACTTTCAAGAGAAGAGGGGTGCTGACCTGGCCCTCAAAGCCGGCCTTGCGCAGCTTGGTCACGTCACCAAACTCGTCGCTGTTGGCATTCAGCGTCGCCTCTGCAAACTCCCAGCGCACCAGCTGCGACCCCCAACACCCACACAACATAAAAAATCTTTCTGAAATCATAGTCTGACAGTGCGCAGCATCAGATTAGACAGACCCTGAGTGAATGTGCAAAGTTTTCTTTTGCCATGCCAGCTATTGGGCACTTGGCGACTGCATTTGCACCTGTAATTCATACCTGAAACTTGCAAAATTGAAAATAGAACATTGATAGCAGGATTGGTTGGGACACAGCACCTTCTCAAAGGGGATGTCCTTGAGATTGTACTTCTTGACGATGGAGGCCCACAGGTCCTTGTGGTGCGGCATGAACTTGGTGAGGGGGATGCGCAGGGGGGGCGCCACCCCCAGCCCAAACCAGAGAGCCAGCCTGGGCCACAGCTGCAGCACACATGCACCCACATGCATCACAACCAACTGCACCTTTGGGGCAGTGCAGAGGTTTGCCTTGAAGCCAGAAAGAGCAAGCTAACTCCTTCCTTGATGTAATGAGGCCAGCTCCACACATTCTCAAGCATGCCTCCCTTTGAGCTGCACTGCATGTGGCAGGAAGAATACTCCCCTTCTGGACCAGATTGAGATGCTCAGGCCAAGAAGGAGACGACCTCATGCTACATGTTATTTGTGGGATGCTGTTTGTGGGATGCTGTTTGGGGTGTGCTGTTTGTGGTGTGCTGTTTGTGGTGCACCTGCTCAAAGCGGAAGATATCGCCGTTGTTGACGTTGTAGGCGGTGTTTTGGGCGTGCGGGTTCTTGGACAGCCAGATCTGGACGTCTGCCAGCAGGTCGGCATCCGCGCAGTCAAACAGCACCCGGTAGCCCTGCGGCGTCCCAGGGTACCTGAAACACACAGCAAATCATGACACTTCAGATTGACATTTTACGGTGTTCGGTGCACATGCCAGGCATTCTCTACAACGCCTCATGAGCAGGCGGCAAGAGAAATAGTCATGACAGCAAGTGATCGAGAAGGCACCTCATGGGCAGGTTCTTCTCCTTGCAGATGGTGGCATAGACTGCAAACTCCATCAGCCAGTTCATGTAACCTGCAAGGGCAGCCAGTTATTTTGCCTGCGCTCGAAACAAATCAGGCTTGTGAGGCATGCTGCACATCACCCTTGCAAGGAAAACCACAACAACTCATGTGCAGGACAGCTGAGGAGTAGACAATGTGTACCCAGGCTGTATCCGATGATGGGCCCTGGCCTGTAAGTGTTCCTGTAGCCAGCCAGACATGTCAAAGTCAAAGATACACCAGCCATGCTGACAGCATGTGTGGTCAAGCTGCCAATGGTAGCCTCACAGTGCCTGGAAAAAGCCTTTGTGACACAGCATGCAGAGCAAGTCTCAGTGAAGCAGATGCATAGCAAATCATCGAAATGTGCCATGCACTTTAAGTAAGTAGCATGAGTTCCCAGTCACCAGTTCCACTTGGCGCCCTTCTTCTTGCGCTCGATCGCATAGTCCTGCACATGCATGGCAGTAATAAGAGAGCTTGCAGACTTTAGCACCCTTGTCATAACATTTGTTCTTGTAATTTGCTGCAGCTTTGAACTGCAAGAGGCTGTGCATGCAGTCAAGCTCTCATTTGAACGTCTTGATGGCAGCAGAAATAGCACATCAACAGCATGCATGCTTGAAAAGGTTTCAGGACCACCTCCATGTCATAGTAGAAGTTGGGCGGAAAGTGGCTGCAGCAGCAGCAAAAATTGTGAGCCAAAAGCCCACAATATTCACATGTACATCTTTGATGCGTATCCAGATAGTTTTGACTGCTCACTTGAGTTGCAGGAGCGAATGGGAACAATTATTATGAGTGAATGGGGACGGGGACAAACTTACCGGGGATCTGTCTCGCGGAAGGGGGTTTTGGGCTCACCAGGCAGCTCTGCCAGATGCACACCTGCATTAGAGAAGCCAGCATCTGTTAGCATCCTTACTGACACGAGGGTGCAGTCAGATCACATGAGCAATGCATTTTTATGCGCATCCAATCAGTTGGGCGCCTGTAAAAACGATGTGACCCACTGCATGCAGAACCATACTTTCCTGGCAGCAGTGAAGATCCGTGCCCCTTGCAGACAGCAGTGCCTTCCCACTTTTGAATTTTAAGAGTCCGAAGGGCGCACCATAGTACTTGTTCCCACTGGCAAAGAAGACATACTCCAGGGGATTGCCTGCTGACTCCAACTCCTCAACCAGGTTGTTCAGCCATGAAGCGACAGTCCTTGAAGTGTTGGTCGTGTCACCTCAGGCCAACACAGGCTTTTATTAGGTGACACAACGTTCAAGAAACACACGGCCAGGGTTGCGGTACAAGGGACCAGGCAATGGTGTCCTTACCCGAGAATGCAAGGTGGAACACATGCGTGACATCCATGATCTTCTCCGAGTCAAAAGTGCTCTTGAGACCCTGTCAACGTTCGTTTTTTTATCAACGTGAACATCACCAGGGCAAGGGAGTGATGCTCCTGATCAGAAGACTGTCCTACTGCACCCACGTACCCCCTTGTCGTTCAGATCCAAGGAGATGCGCTTCGCTTTCGACTCATACTCAAGAGGTGATCTGCTGACTGCAATTATCTTGGACCACTCATTTGAAGCCTCGAGCTTCTTGACCACGCAGCGACCTGGCCAGCGCAAATTTTGATGACTCAGGATCGCTATGGATTGTTCACGAAGCCGGCCGAGACATTTTAAATTTCAGGATGCTGATTTCTTGAACAATTTGGATCATTCTGGAGCGCATGTACCTTGCGCAAGCACCAAACTTGGAACGCAGGAAAAGGCTCGTCGAGTCACCTTGAATGCCGGATGCGCCCGTGACCATAGCTGTTTTACCCATTCTTCTCGTCTCGAATGCTGTTCCTGCCTTCGATTTGATAAATCAAAATTTCTCGGACATTTGCAGTCAGAGATCCTTTCGGATCGTGTCCGGCTCCTCAATGCATTCCAGAGGGGCTAATTTTGGCAGAAGGGTGGATCTCGTAGAAACTTTGCATGCAAGTCTGCAGAGATTAGACAATGGCGAGAGGCAGTCGGAAATGTACGTGTTTGGAACTCTGCTTCTTTACTCTTGTGCATCTGGACTCCTGCTGGGTTGAATGCAGCAACTTCCACATTTCACATGTTCACCACGTCTCTAGAGTCCACCGACTGAGTGCCTCAACCTTGTACGTCAGGAAACTTCTGCAGGTCCAGGCAGGATGAATCTCATACACCAACCGTGAAGGATCATGCACACAAATCAACTTGCAAGGACACTGCTGCATAATACTGTTTTCAATCGCCCATTATCCTGCATACTTGCATGACATCTTCTGCATCCCCGGAATCTTGCAACACCACAACCCTCCCAGCCTCTTCAACACCCCTGCAGTCTCTGAAGAATTCTGCAGGTACCAGTTATACATGGGAACCCCACTGCAGCTTTCAATACTTGGGGATGACCTTCATCTTGGCCAGATAGTCCAGCTTGTGCAGGAAGACCTCCTCTGTGTACAGCCTCTGCGCCCAGCAAAACCAACAGTCAGGTCCTTCAGTGATTATGGCTCACAATGCAATGGACTTGCCCTAATGGAGACCCCAAAGCAGAAAGACGCCTCTGCAAGCTGCATAACTTGCTTTGCATGTATTAAGAGAGCAGAAAGGCCACAATGCCCCTTATTATCTCGTCTTCATCCTTTCGCATGGAGCCACACATGGATGCATGGACACGTCATTCTCTTTGTTCCGGTCAGCAGAACCAAAGCGTGACATGTGCACCCACCTGTTTGTCGTAGCCGGCCTTGCGCAGTTTGTTAACATCGCCAAACTCATCAGAGGGGATTGTGAACATGGCGTCTGCAAACTCCCACTGTGCCAGCTGCACCACACGACACCCTTCTTGTTAAACAAACCTCCGTTTGCTGATCATGTTCCTGTCCTGCCATCTGAACAAACAAATCGAGTTATGTGACACCCACCATTCCCTTTCCACCAAGTTGGAATGCCACCGCAGTGTCACACGGGCACCAGTTCACAGCAGGGAGCTGCCTGCGTTGGGCAGTCAGCAGGCTGTATCGCCAAAGGACTCAACAAATATGGCAGGGGAGAACTTACCTTCTCAAAGGGGATGTCCTTGAGGTTGTGCCTCTTGACGATGGAGGCCCACAGGTCCTTGTGGTGCGGCATGAATCTGGTCAGGGGGATGTGAAGGCTAGGACCAACGTCCAGCTTGAACCAGGATGCCAGCACCGGCCACAGCTGCACAGCCAATCCACCAAAGCATCAGTCACGCCTGTACACGCTCATCATCATGCTGACATGATGCATGCCATGCATGCCAGGCAGTCTTCAATCAAGCATGCTGGAAGCGTCAAAAATCAATGTCCGAAAGCGTTGATAAGTCAAGCCTGCCTGTTCACACATAAGTGCTCGTGACGACATGAGCATGCCATGCATGCCAAGCGGTCTTCAAACCAAATTCTGATTACACTGGAAGCAACCTTGATCTATGCCCCACGGGCTCGGAACATCAAGCCTGCAGACACGTGTCGTGATGATGATGTAATGCATATCATGTATGCCAGGTGGTCGTCAGAGCACACCTGCTGGAAGCGGAACTGGTCTCCATTGGAGATGTTGTAGCCGTCGTTCTGGGCTTGGGGGTGGGTGGCCAGCCAGATCTGCGCATCTGCCAGCAGGTCCACATCCACACAGTCCAGCAGCACCTTGTAGGCCACAGGAGTGCCAGGGAACCTGCACAAATCCAACTCTCTTCAGTATTCACAGTAACCCCTTGGTGCTGGAAGGTGTCTTGCACAGATTGAACTCTCTTCAGTACCCTCTCGCTGCTGGGATTCTTCAGACTATCATGCTTTTGTTGTGAGCATACTATGTAACTAAGTGCCGCCATGTGTCTCTGCATGCAGCTGCATGGACCAGCTCTGCGATGCATCTCCTAAAATGGTGCTTGTGCTGAAATTTTAAAATAATATGTGGATGGCAATGAAAGCAGCAGTGTAATGTGCCTGCAGGAGAAGCAGCACAAGCAGAAGCAGCAGAGGGATGAGGGGTAGACCTGAAGGGGACTCCCAACTCCTTGCAGAGGGTGCCATAGACAGCAATGTTGTGCAGCAAATTCATGTACCCCTGCGAGTATCCAATGATGCACCCTGGCAACAGACATGCACACTTCATGAAAGCCCATCAAATGCTTGCCAGCGCCCTGCACCAACCAAGGCTGAGCAGGACATGCAATGTGAGCAGAGAAAGGGTCAATGAGCTTGCAGGAATTCACAGCAAGGGCAGCTGACCTGGGCGCAGAGAGGACCATGTCCATTTGGCACCCTTCTTGCGGCGCTCGATGATGTAATCCTCTGCAGCAAATTCCTTTAACTTCAGCCTCCTTAAGTGAGAGATTTAAGCCGATCTTGGAGATACTGACTTGACTTGCACACTGCAAGTGAGGGCGTACCTTCATCATAGTAGAAGTTGGGAGGGAAATGCCTGCACAAATCTCAGAGTCAAAATATGGAACAATGTCATGAACACCATGCATGTGTACCGTCACATTCTTCCATATGCTGGTTGTACACAGTCAATCAAGCAGGTGTCACCTTGGGTCATCCTCCCTGTAAGGTGTCTTTGCTTCACCCAGGTGCAGACCTGTCCAGGAAGGCATGTCAGATCACACGAAGTGCAGTTTTTCTCAGCTCTGCAAATTTGCCTGAAAGTTTGTGCGATAGCGCTCACCATAGTATTTGGCACCCTGCAAAGAACAGAACACCTCGCCTCACTCTTGAGCATGTGCATGTGCATGCAACATGCCAGAGACTGATGAGCATGCATGAAGTGTATGGCAAAGCCAGGCCAACACGTGCCGTGGTGAAGTACACATGCTGCAGTGGGTCCTTGCTCTCTTCCAGGGCTTCAATGATGTTGGCCATCCACACAGCGGTGTCCTTGGATATGTTGCTGATGTCCCCTGTTGCACAGCAGATCCCCAGCTTGCATGCAAAATGAGCAAAGCCAAAGTCCGGGCATGATGGCAGAAATGCATGCATGTTGGGAGATAGCTTGCTGTGCAGGTGAGCCTGTCCTGAGCCTTGCCTCCAAATGCGACATGGAAGAAGTGTGTCACTTTGGAGACTCTCTTAGAGCTCAGCTCCTTCTTGACTGCCTGTCATTGGACGGACTCCTGTCAAAGCTGGCGTGTGCATGCATGCACATACAATGCGTCCCGATATTGCATTGAGGCGCAATAGGAAGCAGGCTTGCTGGTGGGAAGCAACATCGCTTATCATCGAAGCAAGAAATTCACCTCCTTGTCATACATGTCAAAAGACAGCTGCTTTGCTCGATTGTCGAAGTCGAGAGGCTCCCTGCTGACGGCGAATATCTCATCCCAGCCAGAGTCAGGCTTGGACAGATGCGATATCAAAGCACGACCCTGCAGTAGGAATCCTTGATCTCAAAACATCTCTATGCAGCGTGAAGAACAAAATGTGAGGATATGACGCAAAGCTTAAAAGCACCGATGCAGTTGTGCCAACCTGGATGCCTGTAGCTCCAGTCACAAGTGCGACCTTCTTCGTCGACATCATGGTTCAAAGGATGCCCAGATTGTGATCGACGAGATCGTTTTTGCCTGGAGAATGTTTTCACTTCTACGCATTTGCATTGAGGGAGGCCGCAAACACATACATGTGACAGCACCTGATCAAGAAGCATGGGACTACTTCCTCACGTGTGCACAGAGCATTTGACATATGCATGGGTTTAGGCATTGGAATTTGAGGCTTCCTTAAGGCCTTAGGCATATGCATGGTCATGCCTATGGCTGCAATCTGCATTTTGAAGGTTGCTTCACAGTCAATGGAGGCCGGCTGATTTACAGCGCAGATACACCAAGCTCAATGGACGGAAAAAGATTGACTGCAAACAGATCCCATATGCTGGCTGTGAGCACCAGCAAATCAGACATTTAGCGCATGGCAATCTGCAATTTAGACACCCATGCATGCTGCTACACTTCCAAGCGGATGCATCATATGGTGCAAACTACATGCATTCCGACAAGAGGTTGATCCTATTGGGAGCTCTAATCTCAACGGAGCTACAAATATCGAGTAGCTACAAATATCGAGTGCCCATATTATGAACGTATTCAGCAATGGTTCACTTTGAGAGCCTGAGTCTGGCAGTATGTTTCACAACTGGCAGCCCGTACTCTGATCTTCTCAAAAGCAAAGAAGAATAAACAGGCCCATCCCGTCTTTGAGCGGTAAACAGATACTGAATGCTACTGTCACGGGTCCAATTCCATCCATGCAGCAGTAAACACACTGCAATATATTGTCTGGCCCCAGCTACAACTTGCAAGCTGCTCATTACCTGCACATGCTCCAAGCTCCATGCTGCCGAATCAAACGTCAATGAAGGACACTCAACATGGGAATGCCTGGCTTGCAATGTATTGTCAGCTTCAGTCGGGGAATAGATATGCATCAGGGGTGCCAACGCGGCAAACCAGAAACTGACCAGAACGAGGCCCATCATCCTTCCAGGTCTGGCATTTGCACCACAATCGGTGGAGGCAACCAGTCAACACCGTGAGGCATTCAAACGGGTACTGGACAGCAACTTCTATTCTGAGTTCAGCGCGCATGCAGCCGTGTGAAGGCAGGTCAGTGCATGTCATCGACAAGATCGCCATCCATGAAGTCTTCCTCATTGAATGTGCCGTTGATGCCGGGCTGAGGTGCCACCTGCATCTTGTGCCTTGCATCTGAGACCACCCTCTTCACCTCCTCCACTGACTGCTTGCTCGGCTGCATAAGGGCCTGCAACATGGCACATGTTGAATCGTAGTCAGCAGTGCCCACCGTGTGAACACCAGCACTGCCATCCTTCATGCTGAAGCACATGAGGTCGGCAAGCTCCTCATTCTGCCAGATGCACGTTCCTGGCTGAAGTACCATGCACGCATGCTGTGCACCGGCCCGCTGCGCTGCAAACGTTCGTAGTGTGGCATGTGCACCATATACATTCCCTGGAGTCCTCACAGCATATAGCGCAGATACGTAAGTGCTTTTGGTTAAAGGCCCGCCTGTCCTAGTGCAGGCCAGAAACGATGCCATGACGTGTCTGTGCCAAACGCTGAAGTGCCTCAAGCCCACAGATGTAAGCTGCACTCATACCTCCTTCAATGCTGGAGTAACATGGCAAAAGGGACACACAGCAGGTCAGGCACCATGGAAAGGGAAAATACAGTGGTAGCACGGCAGGGCGCGCACTTGGGCAGCGCGGCCACCGTCGATGAGTTCCTCGGGCAGGTTTTTGAGGAACCAGGGGTGGGAGCGGATGCCGGAAATGGAGATGCGGTTGCTGGGGTTGGCCTGGAACACCTTGGAGATGAGGTCCACGCACTCCCGCGACAGCGCCAGGTTTGCCGGGAAGCTGTACTTCACCCCCATGATCCGCTGCAAAGACACGAAAAAGGCCGTCAGCCCCAGGGCCCTGTTCCTCTCATTAGACTTTGGAAAATTCTGAGCCACAGGCCCCAGGGCATACACGCAGGGTGTCTGCAGACACATCTACTAGGGAAGTCCTTTACTATGGTCCCCATCTCAATGCTAACTTCATTGAGACCATCTTGCTGGAACAATATGTGGTGCTAAATCTGAGGTGAATGCCATGCAGACAGTGGTGCAAGAGGTGATGTGCTGAACTCAGACAAGGGGTGCATGCAAATACAGAAGAAATGTCGATGGGTAATTATCTGTCAGGTGACAGCAGATGAGGGTGTGAGGGGCACCTGGATGGTCTTCCGGAAGTTCCTGGGGTCGCTGGGGTCTTCAAAGGGGTATGCACCGACCAGCATCACATACAGCGTGACCCCACAGCTCCATACATCCGCTATCTCTCCGTCATAGTGTTTCCGGGAGAGCACCTGCGGGGGCAATAAATTTCTCTCTCCAACGCACACGCCAGAGAATTCGCATGTTGACTGATGCAGCAGAGTGACACAGGCACAGGCACAGCACAGCAGGAGGATTAACAAGCATGAAGTACAATAAAATAGCAAGGCAGCAGACAGGAGGGCGCACCTCTGGTGCAATGTATGCCGGAGTACCGACGGTGGATTTGGGTTGCGAGTCAAATACAGCCGACTTTGAGTAGCCGAAATCGCAGATCTTCAGGCGCGGCGCAGGCCTGCCGTCCAGCAGCGTGTTCTCTAGCTTTAGATCGCGATGGCACACCCCCTGCCCACCAGAACAATGGCACCTAATTGACATTTGACATTTCGGTGCTGCTTGCATTGATGCAGTGATGGCCCCTACTGAGTCACCCACACTGTGGGTCGGACTTTACAGTACCAAACAGTGATCAATTCCCAAAGACCATCTGCGATACCCTCACGTCAAGTAGCACTGATGGCTTCAGGGGAAAATTTCTGCCAGTGCTGGCACATGAAGAGGTCTCGAGATTGGCACCGCTTACTTGGGCTGTGGGGACAGAGCATGCAGAGCAGGACAAGGTTTGACTTGGGAGACTGCCATACCTGGCTGTGGCAGTATTCGACGCCGGATATGAGCTGCTGGAAGAAGTAGCGGGCCTCGTCCTCTGAGAAACGGCCCGCCTTGACGATGCGGTCAAACAGCTCGCCGCCCGCTGCATACTCCATCACGATGCCCAGGTGCGTGCTCGTCACAAATACCTCCTTGAAGCGGATGATGTTGGGGTGCAGCAGCGAGCGGTGGTTGATCAGCTCCCTCTCCACATTCCTGTGCAGCACATTATGTAGTCATAGGACGGTCCCTTAGAATGGTACGCCCTTGACAATCATGGTCCCTTGTGCTGCCGGTTATGTCCAACTGCACCACAGGAGTCCTTTCTGAATCCCCATCCTCTGCTCTGTCAGACAACCCACATGGCCAAAGCCAGCCCTGAAAGCATCAGGAGGCCAACATGAACCATCCTTGTCTATATGTTCAAACGAGCGCAACGAGCATAACCCGAGGCACGTTCATAGATACGGAAGTCAGTGTATGCATGCACAACTGCGCCAGCATTACAAGGCTGCTCTCAGCTGTGGGCATGGTGATCCTGTGCAAGGCGCAATTGCCAGGGCAGAAGGGTGGCAGGGGCTCACTTGTCTATTTTGTCGCCACGCTCAATGAACTTGACAGCCACCAGCTCCCCAGTCAGCCGGTCCTTCATCAGCTTGGCCACGCCAAAATTGCCGCTACCGATGTCCTTGATCATCTCAAACTTGGCATTGTTGATGTCCATGTTGACGACCTGGGGAGGGGCGGTGGTTGTGGGTGCCAGTTTTGGATCTGAAGTGGCCTCTGTGGTGTTCGTTCCAAGGGCTCTAAGTGACCATGTGCTGCTGCTTCTGCCGCTCTACTGCCTGCCTGCATACACCACCTTGTGTTCTCTCAGCTAATCTTGACCTGCCACAGGCTTTTCTCAATCGAGGGGCGTACAGCTCTGCACAACATGTTACTTCTCTCCCTGTCAGGTTTGCAACTAAAAAAAAGGCATACCTGGAGGTGCAAGGTGACCCAAGGTCCTGCACTGTCAGGGACGCTTCTCCTCAATTGAGCTGCCTGTCGCTCGCTGGCTGCTGGGGTAGAACACCTGGGTGATGCACATGAAGGAAGTATTCAGCTGACTATAGCAGCTTGGCGCAGTTCTGGCAAACTTGATGGTTTGTCAGGGGAAACTGGGTCAGCATCAAAAGCTGGGTCCTTCAGAGACGGGTTCCAAAATCCCTGTTGGATCGCGAAAATCGCATGGGAAATACTTTAACAACGGTTCTTACATGTTTGCTCAAAGAAAAGGGCCACTAATGTTCCTGAAAGGACTGGGAACAACCGCCACATGTGAGCTAGTACACATGCCTTTCGACGGTATCTGGGGTGCCTGATCCTTCTGCTTCATTCTTCGCGATTTCGTCCATTACTGCGGTGTAAAGGCAACCGCAAAAGCAACATGCACGCCCTCCCATGACAAAAGGTTTCCAAGTCTCACAGGAAGGTGTCGCTTAAAGCTTCAACAGCCTCAACTGCTACCGACAACGATGCAGGACCATACAAGGATAACAAAGACCAGCGAATCGGCCAATAGATCGCCCTCCCATAAGACATATTTGCTGCTCCCTCGCGGGTTGACCACTCCCTGAAGGTCTCTGGGATGTCTGGGGCGTCTTGAAAGGGTCCCAGCCCCGCTCGCGCAACGCAAGCGGATTTAAATGAAAATACCACCGTAGAAACAAAGCCCACTGCGATCCCTGGCTCCAAGGGATGCCCGCACACAGACGAGCAGGACCCAGGGGACTCGAGGCTTTTCACACTCACCGTCAGCACACCGTACCGATGGCTGCCCGCCCCCTGCAAAGCTCCTGCTGACGCCAATACACAATATTTGACAGCTCCTCTTGATTGCCCCTGCTCCCTCCTCAGATTGCACAGCCTGGAAGCTCTGGGTGAATCTGCCCTTTCCCAGCATAACCTCCCCAAACGGCGTTCCTGGTCAGTACTTGGCCTGTTTTGGTCGCTGACGCCATTCTCGGAAGAAGGTGATGTAATTGTTTCGGAGCGCGTGCTCCCCACATTCCTGCACGGTGGTGACAGGCGACCTCCTCCAGCCAGCCACGGGGCTCTTGAGAACGGAGTCCCACCCACAAGCCTCACTGTGATTGAAATAGGATTTGTGTGGTGTGGCGCTGGGTGCTGGAACTCGTCCTCGAACCTGCCTCGGATTACGCTTGAAGCTGCGCATCAGGTAGTTAGACCAAAGGATTACTTTTGAACTCTCTAAGCCGGTACATCCTTATTGTATGAACTAGGATACTTTTGTCGTGCGCGACTGCCTGTACCATGGGAGACTTCGTTGGAACTGGTGTCGGTCGGAGCGGTGCTTGGTCAGCTACCGGAAGAGTTTCCAAGAGTGATAGAACGAACCAGCTCTCGCCCCGAGGCACCCCTGGAAGATGCTCTCGCCCAGGCAGATCGATGCCTGTCGTCTCTGTGCGCGAGCAGGCCTCCTTTGGTCGTTCCCTGCGTGGCAGTGCCAATACAAAGGTAGGAGATCAAAACTTTAGATTTTTCGATACGAGTGCAACAATCTATTATCCAGGGCATTTTCTTTGCCCCTGGTGGTGAAGTTTCCTCTATCAGTTGGTGCAAATTTTTCTACGGAGACGCCTTGATGTAGCAGTCTTTTCGCATGGCTCTGCTGTATCAGTCACAGGAAGAGCCACGTTGAATGTTCACTTACACCCGGAATGCAAAAAACTCAGGATCCTCAGTGGCAATATGGCTGTTTAGCAATGCTGACCTTTTCTGTGACCTCTGCTGGTGCAGGCGAGGAGGGATCCCCTGGTGTGCCAATCCTCCCTGACGATGACAGGCGCGCTTGCCAGCTATGACATCCCAGAGCAGCAAGTGCGCCCCAGCATGCCGGATTGGCTGAGCAAATGCATCGCAGAGGCCGCAAAGCATCTCGACCAGGCCCCCTTCCTGCAGCTGATGATGTCACTCCAGTCTGACAGCTTTCTGCACCACTCAGTCCCGTCAGCAGTCGTTCAGGTGCGTTTACAGCCAGCCATGCAGCAATTTTTGCCTTTCTGACCCTGTGCCATACATTAAATACAAACACACCTGCTCTGCATGCCACATGGTGTTTAGTTGATGATGTTAATATCTGCTGATATTGACATAACTTCACTATGTGCGCATGCAGGCCCCTCAGCTGTGGCACGGCATTGCAGAGCACTTGACAGAGGCCTCACCGGAGGTCATTGTGCTCATACATCCGATTAACATGACCTCTTCACACAGCAGCCGCGCTCTGCAGGTACTTTAGTCAGAACCTCACTCAATTTTGAAACCGGCCACTTGCATTGGTTGCGCTCTTGATCATGCGCTCCTTGAGGAGCTTGAAGTACTGTGCTGTGTTGCCTTGTGCCTGTACCTGTGTTGCTTCTGTGGTGATGGCTGTTGGCGCAAGTCCTTTGAGACATCAGCCTGTGCTTGGTTCTGGTGTCCGTTTGTTCTGGTCCATGAGGTGCACGTGCCTCCAAGAATGCGCATTTTGTTGTGCTTACGGCCTTGTGTCTCTTTCAATTGCAGGCTGCCAGGGAGAGCGCAAAGTACAGCGCGACAGATGTGCTGACAGGCATCGCCGTCGGAGAGGAGCCCGCGCACATCTGGCAGCAGAGGCATGCCGAACGCATGGAGTCATGTGCGCGCATGATGCAGAGCGGCCTCTCCATCCCGGCCCTCTCCGGCAGCATCGGCGACTGCTGCGATGATGAGACCAGTGCTCTGGTGAGGACCCATTTTTCGTGCCTCTTGGTGATGGAAGGTACTGTTATACTATCTACAGACAAATGGGATTGGACAACTCCTCTGGACGCGAGTTTGCGCACCACATTGACTAATATTCACATGGTTGTCAGCGCTAAACTGGACCCGCTTCAATATGAAAGCATGACTGTTTCTTATAGAAGCATGGAAATGTTTCCGTATGTAGCAGTGCTGCAAGGATCTCAAGATGAATGGACTCCCAATTCTGAAGCATTGATTGCATTGCAGGCGCCCGTCGCGAACAACATCCTGCCTCACAGCCCGCGCAGCAGCGGCAGCAAGACCGGGAAGCCGGGCAGTGCGAATACAGAGAAGGGCGTGCAGTACTGGGGCGTTGTCATCCAGAGCAGCTGGGCAAGCGATAACGATGGCTGCTATGTGCTTAAAACGATGCGCAGCGCCGTGGAGGACTGCACATGCGTCCACTACAGCCTAGTCAGCGTTTGCCAGGGTGAGCCTTACAGCGCCCAGATGGCTGCGCAATGGCTCACCGCCTGAGTGCTCTGCTGCATCGTGTGGGGCTGCCAGAAGAGTGTGTGAGATCGTGTGTGCATTGTCTGCATCAGATGTGTAGAAAAATGTAGGGCTTGTCTGGTGGTCACAGGATACGTGTGTGTATTAGAGGAGGGTGGGAGGTTTAGAAGCCGGTTTTTGTGATGTGTGCCGCTGGCGCAAATTTGCTGTAGAAGAGGTGCCTGTACAGGTTCACGGTTACAACTGTGTCTGCATGGCAGGCTGGAATTAGCGTTGCTGCCTGGTTCAGGCATGCAAGAGTAGTATTAAAACAGTTTGTGTGGAGGGTTGCTGATGGTTTGCTTTCATTTCACACGATCCTGGGGCTTCCTCAGTGTCGCTCCAGCTCAGCAGAGACTCATATTCCTTGCAGGGCGCTAGATGTAGAAGCATAGCTATAGATCAAGAGAACATTACCCCGGAACCAATGTAGATACTTCGCCTTTATGCGTTAGCTCTATAGCGATAATTTTTCTGACTGGCAAGAATTTTGGAACATACCATGGATCTGATATCAATCGTGAGAGTGTTTGATGGATGCAATGATCGTGATAAAATCGTTGATTTGCTTTAATCGAGAATGATGCAATGGGATGCCTCTGGCTGTGCATCAATTGCCTGTGTATTATGAGGCAGCCATGCATGGCCGTGTAAGATGCTCGAGCTGATAACGTGGTTGCTCCTCTTCCAAGTTACATGGCGCTATGGATTGCAGCATCGCACATCCTCGTACATGCAAGGCATCTTTGCATATTTATCTCCCTTTCTACGTTAGGAAAACAGCAGGCCAACCAATCACCTGCTGTGCATCTGTCCAACTTCCTATGTGCGCTTTTCAGTACTGCAGAGCATTATCTCACTTGGCTGGCAACCCAAGTTGCTCACAGGACCTTTTCAAAATTGGGCTCACATTGCTCACAGATGACTGCCGCTCAAACGTCTCATGTTTCTGGCAATCCAGATTGCCGACAACACCCTTTCAGACCCACTTATATTAAATGAGCCTAAAAAATTTCGCAGAGGTGACTGTCGCCCCAGGGCGCTCGCTTCAAGCTCTAGAAAGTTTTAGACCCGCTTCCAGAAGGTTGCCCACAGGTGACTTGACTGTCAGCCCAAGCGCTCGTAGAGCTTGTAAAGGAATGTGCTCTTGGCGTACATGGGGTCCCTCTCCAGCACTGCAATCAGATCCTTCAGCGCCAACGCCCTGCGCTCCCCTTGTGCCGGGGGCATAAGCGCCGCCGCACGCATGCCCAGCTGCGCCGCACCTGCCCACCCCAAAAGTACCGTTCATCGGCAATGCTGAATGCCAAGCGCTGACAGTGGTTGCTCCACAATCAGGCAGCAGCATGAGGACAGATCATGCACCCAAGAACAATCACATATTAAAAACCAGGCTCTCAACCCTGCTTGAGCCCATGCACCAAAGCCAGCTTCGCAATACCCTGATCTTTATTCTGTGAATGAGCCCTGCTGCAGAGCAACCTCTCACCTGCGCTACCATCTGCTTTGGCGGCCCCAGGAGCCGCAGCGGAGGCCGCGGGAGCGGCGGCAGCCGACGCCAAGGCCGACGCCTCAGCTGGCCCGGCAGTGCTCCCGGCCGCGGCAGCCGACGGCGCGGCGGCGTCGGGCTTAGCCGCCGGGTCCTTTTTGGCGCCCCAGCGGTTCCAGCGCGCGTTGGAGCCGAAAGCCAGCTGCGCGGCCGCGTTGGCCGCCGAGGCCTGCACCTTCTCGTCCTGCGCCTTGTTCAGCTTCTCCATCCGCTCGCGCGTCTTGTCATCCGCCGCCTTCTTCTTGGCCTCCGCCTGTGCACACGTCAAAGTGTCACTGCTTGATAAGTGGGCTGTTTCACGACTAATTTTAGTCCGCCAACGCTTCCTCTTTATACATCTCACAGGTGCTGTGTTGGTGCTTCGTCAACTTTGGACCTACAACATACAGCCTGCATACAGCCATGTGGCACCCCGGTGTGAAGGGTGACAGAGCTCAGGTGAAGCCACACCTTGAGCTTCTCATGCTCAGCGGCCTCCTTAGCCTCCGCAGCCTCCTGCTCCTTCTTCGCGATCTGCTGCACCTGCCTCCGCACGTTGCCCACGATCTGCACAGCAGCAGCTCGTCACGTACACCCTCTCCAGCAATTGCTCAAGTTCCACATCAGCCCTCTCAACAAGCAAAACACCCGATCTCGGAAGAACCGCCCCCACTTCAGCAGTCTCAATCACAAAGTACAACCAGTGCTACAGTGGGTGTGTTGCCGATGCAGTTTACTGTATAATTAAATCTGAAGCCAGTCACTCATGGCAATTTGTGGCACTGGCAAGGCAAAATGCTGGTCCACCAAAATAAAACCGTTTTGAATTCAAACCTCCATGCCGGGCAGGCGGCGGCCGATGTCAGCGCGCTGCCGGGCCAGCACGAATGCGCGCCGGAGCAGGCCGCCCAGGTGCGCCTCCAGGCCCAGGCTGATGATTTTGCAGACCTCTGCGGACACGCCCGCCAACCCGTGCTCCCGCGCTATCTCCCTCGCCTGCAGCAAGGGGTGATGACATGAATCACCCAGATCTCATCTGAAGCTGCGTACAGCATGCCCAAAATTAAAATTAGATGGCACTGCTTTACCAGAAGTTGGTGTTGGTCAGTACTTCATGACAACAAGCATATTGCTTGGTGAGGGAAGGTGCACATAGACGATACGTGTCTTCGCGTACCGGCATGCATCATTGCTGTACGGCTCATGCAGCAAAATGATGCAGCCATTTAGACATCAAAATTACACATTTTGCCCCCTCGCTCTATAACTTGAGGGGTCAACATGCACGCAATCCTTCTTGGACGGGCATGTGCACAATTTGGCGATGACGAGAGTCACTTGTGTTCACTGCAACTGCAACAATCGACTGCAAAATTGACACTACGTTAAAAGGAGGCTGCAGACAGCTGGTGGTGAGGTTCACCTTTTGGTTAAAGGGGTCGCGGTTGATGCAGAGGGTCTCCTGGGGCAGCGGCATGGTGGAGGCTACGTTGCGCTCACGGCCCGCCACCATCCGGCTCTCCTCCTCCTCCAGATTCACTCCGCTGTCCTGCAAACCCCATGCACAAATATTGTCTTGTCAGGTGAAAGGAAGACAGCCCATAAAATCAACGAACCTCAGGTGGCTCCCACCAGGTCTTTTTATTTCTTCTAGGTTATTCAGCCGCTGCTGACAACTATTCTCAGTAAATGTCTGAATGGCATCTGCCTCACGGCCAATTTTTGAACATGCTGGATGTGCTTCCCGGTCAGCGAAGTACCACTGTGTAGGTTGTTAAACATACCCAGTGTGAACCCGCTGAACGGAATGCAGACGCCAGCATGGCTAGGATCCCTCCACCCACGTCACCACCAAGAAAATTCCTTGAAAGGGCACGCGTACCGCAAGAACATCATTCCCAAGGTCATCCTCCTTCTTCACGCGCTTGGCGGCCGGGTCCGTGGCACCTGGCTCGGCCGGCCGCTTGCCCGCGGCGGCTGCCCGCTGCTGGGCAGCGGCCGCCGCCGCCTGCGCAGCCACGTGCTGCAATGCCACCCCATTCTGCGCCGGCGTCTGCTGCTGCAGCTGCTGCTGAAGCATTGGCGCTGACCCCACCTGCGCGCGCGGATCCCGCCCTGTACGAAAAACAGGACACATGAAGGAAGAAGACAGCTAGCTTCACTCATTCTGGAAAAAGTGCACAAATGTGACTCACTTGGGCACAAGTCTGTCCTGCCTGCCGATTGGCCTCGGAATTGTCTCCTTTCTATGATGCCATCATGCGGCACACTTGTGAGGATCTGACACAGCCTGAGGCTCTGTCCAGTCTGGTCTGAGGAGTGACCCGTCAAAAGGACTGCTGACCGCTTTGTATCCTTGTCAATTAGACTGATGAACCGTATCTGGTGATTAGATTCTGTCCAAGTCAATCTCGGCTGCAATCCATGACTGGCTGGTGGTACGTGTGCGGTATCAAGAAAAGATTCCATGAGGTGCCTGACACTGTAGATACAAAGCAGATGTAAGTTTCTGCAAAGAGGGTAGAATGTGATGTACCTGGGTTCTGCTGCACTGTTGTGTACGGGTACGGAAACTGCTGCTGGGATACAGCCGGCCGAGGCTGCTGCTGCTGCTGTTGCGGCTGCTGCCTGACAAGCTGCTGCGCTCGCAGGTAGGCCAGAGTTGCCGCTGACTGCGCCTGTGACACTGCCCCTGTCACACACACACAGGCATTCAGTCAATCAGCCTTTCATGCAGCCCTGCTCATACGCTCCTTCCAATGCCGAAGCATAACCTTCGGCCTTGTCCTAGCAGGCAACCAAACCAACATGTGCTGGGGCCAACTGGCAATATTGAGCGGTGTGCCCATTTAGTTGATTGGGTCCTGCTCGTCTCCGGTGAGTCCAACATATGTCAGGACATGTGACACTCCATATCTGCAGCTGGTCAGCACACGCATCCTGCCTCTCTTGGCAGGAACTGCGCCTAAAAATGTAAATTATGCGCCGCACCAGGGGTGGAAGCTGGTCTGATGGGTGGGGCAGGTGACGGCGCTCTGGGCAGCTGCCCTGCCTGCAGCTGCTGCCCGTTACGGTTCGGCATCTGCGCAGTTGACGCTGCCTGAGACCTGGCCACCTGCGGCAGTATGACTAATTTATCAGAATCACTCTTGACACTGCTCATTTTTGCACATTTTCACATCATTCTAAGCCAGCATCTGGTCATAGTTGCTCACGCCTTTGCATGTGGGCTGGTTGATCTCCCTTTTCCATTGAGCCACGCAGAGCAACCGCTCTGTGCGGATCCTCAGTAAAATTTGGAGAACACGGCGATTGGGAGGAAAATGTTCAGTTGGCAGTTGGGGCTGAGGCAGAGTACGATATTGCGCAGAGTCAGAGCACTTTAAGGGACAGCAGATGTGCGGCAGAGGTGGGTAGATGGATGCATGCCTGCTGGCTGTGCTGCTGGAAGTCTGCTAGCAGCTTCTGGCCCACGATTGTTCTCAACTTCATATTCCACTGAGTCTTCTCCTCCTGTGACTTGCAGGTCTGCGCAGCGCAAGCAAGAGACTGGAAGCTTGCTCACAAATGCTATTTTCCTCAATTTTGCCCCCCTGAAGATGCATTCCAATAGTAACCTTCATGTTCTGCTTCCTTGCGGTGCCTTAGAGGCCAGACAAAGGAGTTTGCACCTTGTAGGCCTGCATGTGGGCCGTCAGAGCTGCCACTTCATGGGCGGGGAGTTGCTTCTGCAGATACGCGATCAGGTCGGTCATAGTCTGCTGTTTTGGCGGCGGCGGCTGACCCGGCGGCTGCTGCTGTTGCGGCTGTTGCTGCTGCGGCTGCTGCGCTGCCCCCTGTGGTGCAGGGGAGGGCGCTCTCGGTGCAGGAGAGGGAGTTCTGGCAGCCTGAACACAACCCACTTTCAGATACTTGGCAATGCCTCTGGCAGGCTGCCTTGACGCAGCGGCAATGGCAGCAGAGCAGCATTGAATGGGCTGCATCGGAAAGGGCCAGACGAGGGCAGAAGGTAAATCGCACAATAAAAGGCGCAGAAAACATGTTCCACAAAGGCCCCAAAAAGGGAGCAACAGTGGGGTGTAAGACGAGGCAGGACGCCTGGAAATTGAAATAACATTGGGCGAAATGCATGAGGCACTAGGGTCGCACACAGGCATTGGCAGTAATCAGGCAAAATGGGGCTGAAGCAGGTGTCAGAAAAGGCCACACAAGTGCACTGGCAGTGGCAGTAGAGCAACATGGGGCACAAGGCATCTGTAACAACGCCAGATAGCAGCGTCATGGCAGCGGCAATGGTTGGGAAGCAAAATGGGCCGGGTATCAAATGTCACCAGAGGCAGGTGCAATAATTGCAGGGAAATTTGGGGCAGCATGTGTCACAAAGGCACACAGTGGGAGCTGCAATAGTCACAGAGCAAGATGGCCAGGAGCAGGGGGACAACAGGCCATGTGCAGTGGCAATGATTGCAGAGCAATATGGGCGAGGCACACAGGTAGAGGAAGGGCCGCACAGAGGCAGTGGCTGTGATTGCAAGGAAATCCAGCACAGGGGGAATTGTCAAAGAGGCCGCAGAGAAGAAGCAGCAGTGGTGGCAGAGGAAAATGGACCGGGCAGCAAATGTGACACAAAGTGGCAGCAGCAAAGCTTGCCTAGTGAAATTGGGGAAATATATGTCACAAGGCAGTACAGGTAAGGGGAAAGTCGGCTGGAGAGTACCTGCGCTTGCCGCTGCAGCTGCTGCTGCTGGTATAACTGCTGGAGCTGGCGAATCTGCTCAGGGTTGAAGTTTGCAGGCACTCCTCCCTTCCCCGCCTGCAGCGCCATGGCCGCTGAGAATGCTGCCTGCTGCTGTGCCGCACTCGCCACCGGCTGCACCGGCTGCCGCTGCTGTGAATACTGCGCGCCCGGCTGCTGCTGTGGCAAATGCGGCCGCTGCTGCATCTGCTGCTGCTGCTGCTGTGAGTACTGAGCTGCTGGCTGGGGCATCTGCGGCCGCTGCTGCTGCTGCTGCTGCTGCTGCTGCTGCTGTTGCTGCGGTTGTGAGTACTGAGCTGCTGGCTGGGGCATCTGCGGGTACCCGGGTGGCCTCTGCTGGTGCGCAGCAGGCCCTGTCGGCTGGGGAAGGCTCACACCGCCAGAAGCAGAGTATGATGGGGGTCCCGTGTGCAGCTGCGGGGGACGCATGGGCTGGGAGGCCCCCACTGGACCGGGGGGTCCGCCCACCTGAGCAGGGCGGGGTGGCATGCCTTGCAGAGCGCCCCTCGCCTGTGGCATCATCCCCTGCTGCGGCTGCGGCTGCTGCATGCGTGCAGGTCGAGCCATTGCATGATGCTGTTGTTGCTGCTGTGGTGGTGGTGGCTGCTGCTGCTGCTGCTGCTGCTGCATGTACGCAGGCCGCACCGCTGCATGCTGCTGCTGTGACGCCACTGGAACGCCTGATCCCACACGGTACTTCTCGAGAGATCGATTTGAGCACATCACGGTGTCTGGATGGTGCCGTGAATAACTGCTGTAGACGGGTGATGATACAGACACGGTGCTTTAAGAAGAGGAAGATGAACTTGCCATTAGCAGCTGGTCCTGGCTGCGAAGTGCCAGGCTGTTGCTGGAAAGGCTGCTGAAATAATGCTCTGTATTTGTTGTCGTCGTCAAGAGTGACAGTATCCTGAAGCACATAATCATTTAGCTTTAAGAACTGCTTCGTTGCGGCATTGGGAATCATACTGAGGCATAACTGCAATGAAACGGATTGATGAGTGCTGGATATTCAAATTGATGTCAATAGGTAGCTCACATCTGCCCATATCTCTTGCCTTGCACGTACAGATGCAGGACATTCACACAGTTCCAGAGCCTCACCCCATCATCATCCTCGTGTAGCATAGCTAACAAGGATCTTTGATCCTGCGCCATATTAGATACTGAGAAGGAGAGATGATCCCTCCGAAAGATGCTGCTAGGGGTCACACATCAGGAACTGACTCCTCCCTTTCTTTTACCCATCTCAACTGGGAGAAGCTCGAAGAGAATGTCATTCGTTGCACCTTCTGCTGTATTTATTTCTTCCTAAATCAGTTTCGAAAGAGTCACAGATAACATCGTGGAATGATGCTACTGTAAATGATGCATCCTTGCCAAGAGCAGACTCTGCATGGCTGGTAGATTCAGATGACTGCCCCAGGCCTGTGCGCCAAATCGGGCAGCGATTACGGGACGGATCCGGACTTCAGAAGCCCCGTTGACCGCGGTCAGAAGTTTCTCCGACACCAATAATTTGTGCTTTGCGACGATCTGCGTGACACTGATCGTGCACGAACACCACTTGTTATCTTCTCAATCTTTTCAAGGTCAAGGAGCTTCCCATACGCCTGCCTCAATCATCGACTGCTGCAGTACCAGGTGAGTGATCCCATGCTCCTTCTACCCTGCTTTGGTTCCCGATCGATGAACTTACTTTGATGTTATCATCGATCTTGCTAAGTATTTGATAAAATTGAGATTCAGATGCGTGAGGCGCAGCACGCCCTGCAGCTTCTCGGCAAGTCTGTAGTAGGACTCGGTGTGCACGTTTGTTGGCAAATAGAGGACCGTTCATCATTCAGGCCCCCGAAACAATACCAGCTTTGCTTGAGTAGTGTTGTTGTCAGTTTGGATTATTGCATTTCGTGGCGTTTTCCCCCATTGATCGCTTTTTAGCGACGAGTTTGGTCTATGACGCTTTGCGGCGCGTCTTCGGAAATTTGGGACAACGGATCACACCATCCTTACGTGCAAGCTGTCTCTATCATACTTTAAATATTTGTGTCGAGCTCAGCAGGTCCCGCAACAAGCAAAGGACGTGTTCCTGCAGGGTCATACACGATGGCGAACCAGTCTCCTTCCGTTCTGGTCATTCTCTGCCTCATCCTGGCGGCCCTCCTCGGCTCAGCACGCGCCCAGGCTCCCGACCTTGCGCCCGCTGAGGCCGTTGCCTCCCCAGTAGATGCTCCTGTGGCAGCTCCAGTAGCCGCTCCCACCGAGGCACCAGCTGCAGCACCAGCTACCGAGGTGCCAGCAGCCGCCCCCACAGAAGCCCCTGCCGCAGCTCCCACAGCCGAGGCTCCAGCCGCCGAAGCACCAGCCGCCGAAGCACCAGCAGCAGAAGCACCAGCAACTGAGGCTCCTGTTGCTTCAGAGGCATCCCCCGCCGCATCGCCTGCCGAGGCCCCTGCTCCATCTGTTAGCGGTGTTGCCGGACTTGCCGCCAGAACCGGCCCCCCAGCAAGTGCGCTGTCCCCTCTCCTTTTCACCACCAGGCCATATTACTTGAATCGATATCCTCGCATGCATGCATGCATGCGTGCCTTTCAAACAGAACAATGAAGACTTCACCCAACAAGTTGTAGCAGGAGATCAAGGTCAGAGTAGCACAGGTGGCCGCAGCTTCACGTGCTATCCATGCATGCAGGAAGTTACAACAATTGAATTGCGTTCTGTGCAGCTCTTTGCATAGCTGGTCCCTTACAGCTTCTAACAGAGCATCAGCTAGCAGTAAACAAGTGCTGATTGTCTATTTTGTGCGCAGACTGCGTGGCCGAGGCGATGTCCCTGACCGGCAACAACGCGCCGTGCGCGTCGCTCATTAGCTCTTACCGCAGCATCCTCGACTCAAACCCCTCCACCGATGACGAGTCCATCAAGGCTGCAGTCGCGTCAGCACCCGTCCCCAGCTCACAGTAAGAACCTGCCGAAAGCCCCCCAGCCAGCTATGCTGATGCACTCAGTGAAAACCCACTGCTCCACCAGTTCATGTAGTTTGCATTTGTGGGCAGCTTGTGGGCAGGCGCACCTTTCCTCCTGGCAGGAATGGTGCAAACGATTGGCGATCACACTGCCTTGTGTATGTCTTGCAGTCAGACCAGACTTCAAATAATAGGACATCGTTATTGGATCTGGGCTGACCTGGTGTGTCTGTGCTGTGCAGGTGCTGCGCGGCTGTCAGGGTCTTCATTGAGGATGTGAGAGCCCCCTCCCGTGCTACATCTCCCACCAGCAAATTTCCCTGGTTGTACACGTTAATTTACTTGTATCCTTGACAAGAAAACATGCTGATGGGAAGGATGTTGTGTGCAGGGCTGCTCTTGCAGCCAGCAGCTGCTAGGACTGCTGCCCATGGTTGGCATCTCAACTGCACAGATTGAGTTCGGTGAGCGCATCGCCCCATGTCATGCTCTGCATTGCCTGCTGTTAGCAAAGCTTACCTTGCCTTGCCAATTGACACAGTGCCTGGGCCATTCGCAATCATGGGTACCCACCGGTGACAAGTGAATGGCAATCTGTTGAGAGGCTTTGACAAGATCTCCAAAGCCATCTATTGAAGTATGTGGTGTGCTGTGTGCAGCTGTCAAGGCGACTCAGTACTCATCATGCGCCAACTCTGACAACGGTGGGTGGATCAACAACCCCTGCACTGACAGCTCGAGCTCCTCTGGCAGCAGCAGTACCGGCACCAATACTGCCGGCCGCCGCCTGCTCATGGTTTGAATTCAAAACCGACACAACACAGCAGAGGCAAGAAATTCACCCTAGATTGGGTAGGCTCATTTCAGGCTAGATTACAGAGCTCAAGCAAGCCTTCCAGAGTAGTCAGTGCATAGAGTAGTCGGGCCCAGAGGAAACCTTGTCGATGCAGCAAGCTTTGCACAATTGCAAGGACGGCAATGCAGAATGGCTTATGCAGCAGTGTGCATCGTTTGTGCACTGCTGGATGCAGCCTGACACCAGAATGCTTGCAAGAGCATAAATAGACCAGAAGGAACAGATGAACACTGGCCCGTCTGACATTAGGGCCGGGCAAAAACCTTCAAGAACCCATTGAAACTTTTCAAGAAAATTGACTTGTCTTGCGAACCCTTGAAAGAATGCTGCTGAGTGTGTATTGGCTTGCGCATGATGGAAATTTGGCGCAGTGTTAATCAACCCTAGTAGTACAGTAGGCAGTTAATGCCACAGTGTGCATGATGGCACTACCAAATGATTACGTTTGCTAATAATATGACGTAGATTTGTACCTTAGTATGACTTGGGCTGAAGCAATCCAGCAGTGTGTAAACCTCCAGTTGTCTGTTAGTGTGATAAAGGAACCAGTACGTGTTGTTTAAAACAACTCCTGGGCCCTAGGAATATACATGTCATTGCTGTAAATCTGGGAACAATTTGCAAGCCAATTGGCGACTCACTCAAGCATGATGCTCGAAACGGGGACACAGACTTCACAAAGCAGTGATAAGAACTGGCACGCACTTGGGAGCGCATGTCTGAGCCATGCTGCCTGAACGAGTCCATCAAAAATCTTCATGATTCGTCTATTGATAGCGACACACTGCAACTGGCATTTCAAGTTGCTGCCGGCAGCGATGATCACCCCGATAGTCAGCGCGACTGCCACTAGCCGCTGACCCCACTCCACTACCATTCGTGAAGATGGTGCGACTTTGCATGCACTAAAGTGTGTCAAAGGTGACAACTAGTTAGCATGCATGCTCCAGGAGTCATGGCCAGCGTGGCGCCAGCGTGGCAAGGCCACGTCATGAGGTCCCCAGCACAAGAATACATAGGCATCAATGCAGATAGCATTGTCCAACCAAGAGAATCTCAAGCTATTTGTAACCACCTTAGGATCATTGGTGTCTCAGGTTGATCAGTATGCTCTATTGTTGAGTACACATCAAGTCGACGTGATTCCGATGTCCCAGAAGCTGAAGGTCAATCTGTGCACCATGGTCTGCAGATCAAAACTACTTAATTGCCCAACAATCATATTGATTTGTTCTAGGTGAGAGGGGGTATTTTACAGCCGCAAGCTTATCACTTTTGGCTCCCATCAGAAATCTAGTAAAGCGCGGAATCCACAAGACAAGAGCTGATGTGACAAATATTGAGAGTGGGCAAGACACCAGTTCTCGTGTCGTCAGCTGCCTGGATGTCGATGGCGCCAATAAATAGTTTCAGGCGAAAGAAATTCCTGTATATAGCAGCACTGCTATGCCAGCTTGCAGCAGCTGCTTCTCGTCCTGCACGTCAAAGCGAGGACGTCCCGCTGTTGCAAGTCAACACCACGGCTCTAAACAGATCTGGCGAGTGGGTGGAGGTGGGGGTTCTCAGAAATTTGTTTGCCAGTACACAGCCTGAGCTATGATGTACCAAATGGATCTAAAATGTATTAGGCCTTTTCCTACATGTCTGTGAAGGGACAGAATCAGATCTCAGGAAGCATACAAGAAAGCAAGAGGGGCACACATATCCCATACTCATGCTGCGCATCTGCAGGTGTCATGGAGCGGCATTCGATCACCATCGATACATGATGCAGTCGCCCTGGTGGTGCCTGCTGACGTGGACTATGCACAAACTGCGCCGGCCAAGCACAAGTGGGCCAGCGAATCACCCATGCACCTGAAGTTCGGATCAGGAAGCTTGAAGTGAGAACATCTCCCCTCGCCGCTTATTTTCCCAAGTCCCTTTTGACAATGCACGAATAAATAACAGTAGTTTTCTCAGTCCAAGTCTGGGTTTCTGGCAGGCCTGTTGGTCTGATGGCAATGTATGTGCATGTGCAGGTTCCGGCTGCTCAATCACAGGGCGGACATGAAGTTCATAATGGTGACAAACCTCACAAACTGGCTGGGGCTGTTTGATGTGGTGGCTGAGAGCCAGATCATCAGGCCTGCCAATCCCAACGAGCCGCTGCAGGGCCACCTGGCTCGCACAGGGAATCTGAGGTGCGCTGCTGTCCCAACTGCGAGATTCTCTTGTCCCTGGTATCTCTCTTGGCATCATGCATGCTGACACTTCACAGCAGCATATCGTCGAATGCATGATGTGCAATCCAATCCAGTCCATCCAGTGTAAAATGAGAGAGTAATTTTGTATCACAGAATATGCCATGTACACAATAGCAAAGAGAAGCTTCATGAAAGCAGTGCTTTATATTGATGTGTGTGGAGGATTGTGTGTTGCTGTTCTGCAGTGAGATGCTGGTGCAATGGACGACGCGGGACAAGGGGTCTCCAGTGGTGAGGTGGGGCACACGGTCGGGGGAGTTGTCATCCAGCTCCAGCGCCACAACAGACACATACAGGCGGGAAGACTTGTGCGGTGGCGTGGCAAACTCGACTGGCTACATCAATCCTGGGCTGTTTCACACTGCTAAAATGAGCGGCCTGGCGCCTGACACACGCTACTTCTATGCCTATGGCAATGAGGTGATCTCTCACTTTCTTGCCCACTTAATCTGGCCAAAACCTCCTGGTCAACATTCCTATGAATTAATTTTAACACAACTGCGTGAGCTGTGGGGGGGTCAGGGCCGTGCTCAGTTTTATGATTCTATTGCAGGGCAGCAGTAGGGCAGAACACTATGACTTGGGCTGGCTCTGTATTTTTGTTGTTCACAGGACTTTGGCTTCAGTGAGGAGCTGTCGTTTGTGACCGCGCCGCCGCCGCGCTCGGACGTTACTGTGAAGCTGCTGGCGATTGCTGACCTGGGCTTCTGTGAGGAGGACGGCTCCATGACTTGGCCTGGCAACTACCCCAATGCTGTGGCAGTGGAGCCGTATGGCACAGATGTGCAGATCATCAGCGAGGTGACCCCCACTGTGCGACACTAATCACTCCAGAGCATGCAGCTCCATTTGAAGGATATGCAGTGTTGTCCAGTGGCTCCACCATGACTCTTTTGTGAGGTGTGCTGCAGCTGAGGCAAATTGAGCAGAGGCAGCTTGCATACCGCATGTGACAGCAGGTGATGGGTTGCAGCCATAAGCAGTAGCCGCCAGTACAACTTCGTGACATGCATACAATGCTGCGGGTGCAGGTGCAGAACGCCCTGCACATGGGCTGGGTGGACTACTGCGCGGCGCTCATCACTGCCAAGCGCATGCAGGAGGACATCGACGGCCGCACACTCATCGTGCACAACGGCGATGTCAGCTATGCACAGTGCGCCCAGATTGTTGCCACAGCCCATTTGTTGCTTTCACATTTAATTCCATGGGACGTGTTGACGAGTGTCCTGCTGCTAGGAATGGAATACAATGAAGACTCGAATGCGATTAAGGCTGAGACAAGAGTGTGGCTGCAGGGGCTTTGTGTACGGCTGGAATGTGTTCATGGACATGATGGGGCCGGTGATTCAGAAGGCCCCATACATGCTCACGCCAGGTGCGCTCTCCTATTCACACTGTGGGCATAAGAACCTCTTGAGATAAAACTTTTCTCTTATGGACCCATTCTCTGCTCTAGGGATTGAGGTGTGCTAATTTACATTGCAGTAAAGGTTTTGTTGGCGTGCAGGCAATCATGAGAGGGACTGGCCGGGCACGGGGACGCGCTTTGACTTCCCGCCTGCGTACGACTCTGGCGGCGAGTGCGGAGTAGTCTATGACAAGCGCTTCCCCATGCCTCTGCAGGGCAAAGACAAGGAGTGGTACGCTCTCATTCTCCATCTCACCTCAGCCCAATGTCGTGCTAGCGACGTATCTAAAGCTCACAAAGTACCCAAAGGTAACTTCAGGGTGCAACTAGTTTGTGAGATTCCCAAAAGTGCCGGCAATGCTGAGATGAGCATCCAAATTGCCTGCCAAGCAGGAGGAGCGACCAGGTGACAAACATCAAGCTGAATAGAAGTGACGGAGACAGCAAGAAACCTGCATGCAGACAGTTGAGTGTCATGCATGCATGCGCAGGTACAGCTTCGACCACGGGCCGATCCATTTCCTGCAGTTTTCCACGGAGCACGATTTCGCGCCCGGCTCGGAGCAATACGCCTGGATCCTGCGCGACCTGCAGAGGGTGGATCGCTCGGTCACCCCCTGGCTGGTGGCCGGCTTCCACCGCCCCTTCTACACTGATAGCGTCTATGGCAACTCCGACTCCGGCGATGTCGGATTCACCGATGCCATCCGCGCTGCCCTGGAGCGCCTCTTCTTCCAGTACCAGGTGTGCGCTTGTGGCAAGCCAGAAATGCCTGTTCAAAAAATTCCCATATCACAAAAATTCCATTATTCCAGATTGGTTTTCCAGTGAATTCTCATTTTCCAAAGAAAGGAAGTTTTCCTTTTCCCAAAAAAACCTCCTAAGTGCCCGAATCCTTTGCTGTATGCGACCAGAATTGGTTTCCTGTGCTTGGGAGGCAGACCATGTGAGGGACATTGCCTTTCTGAAAGCTGACAAGGTCGCTGAAGGCTTTAGCTCCCTTGCATGCAAGCTTGTGGTGTCACGACTAGAGGTTCATGCATCAAAGGAAGTGTCTGCGTGCTGTCCAGGTGGACGTGACCTGGTTTGGTCACGTGCACTCATACTCGCGCACCTGCCCAGTCTTCCAGCGCAACTGCATGGGCTACAAAGCGGACGGCAGCGCCAATGCACCCGTCCACATGCTCATCGGCCATGCAGGCATGCCCTCGCTCTGATAATCAGAGTCTGATCAAGGACCCAAATCAATGGCTGTAGATGCAGCTCTGGCAAAGAGGGACAGTCGTTGGGTGTCATTGTGCCACAATCTGACACCACCTCCGCCATAGCAATTGATCAAGGCGTGGCTGTTGCACAAAAGTATCGACATATCATCCCTCTCTGCAGCCTCCACTGGAGCTCTGTGCCAAGAACCTCCAACAAAGAAGTATGGTAATGTTTCCTATTGTAGGAGCCCCCTACTCGTGGACCATCAGCCCGGACACGCCGCCCTACTACGAGAGCGTGGCCATCCAGCACGGCTACCTGCGCGTCGCTGCAAACAGGACCACCTTTCATATGGAGGTGGGGCAAATGCTTTAGACTCTAATTCACTGGTGCACCGTGAACAGCATGAATGAAGTCTCGAGCTGGATGCACCATAGGTCGAAGAATACACAGATGCATGGCTTACGGTGACATATGCATCACTGCAGTGGCCATGGGATTCCCTCTGTCTTCACGACGGCGAGTGCAGGAATGGCTGTTGCAAATATGGACCTGTGCCTGATTCAACACACCTCAGGCCTGATCAACTTACTTGTTAATATTTAATGTTATTTTCATGTGTACTAACAGCCGAAACTGTGCTGGGTTGTGCAGGCAGTGAACAGCCTGGACGGCGAGGTGGTGGATGACTACACGCTGACTAAGCCATCCGGCTGGCGGCCAGATCAGGCGGCGCAGCTGGCCACGATCGCGCTGTTCCACTCCAACTACACGCCCACGTGGCTGGAGCTCTCCGGCATCAACGGCCCCGCCGAGGACCTCGTGCTGCGCCCGGCCGAGGCGCTACTCTTCTCCGACCCCGACCTGCTGCACTCGCTGCGAAACGCCACCCTCGTGAAGGTGGGGCACCCTTGGCTCTTCTGTGCAGCTGCCTCGTATCTTGACTGAATGTGCGCAGCTGCGTATCTGTTTCTGCATGTTCAGCCTGCCACATTGCTGCACAGCCTTATTGAACAGCTCTACAAGAAGACATTAGCTTGCTTCTAGGAGGTGAGGAGCAGGTGCTGTGCAATATAACCTGCTGTGCATGCTGCGAAACGCAAACTTGTGAAGTTGGCGCTTTTTAATTTCTTTTGTGTTGCTCTTGTGCTTTGCAGATCAAAGAATGTTGTGGCATTGGTTGGCAAGCTTGTCAGCAGAATACCTTTCACTGGTTTATGTGTTTTTGATGCTTTATTCAATCCACCCCAGCTCATATTGGTGTTTGATTGGGTGTACTGCTGTGCAACGCTCCTCTGCATGCTGAAGCCTGTCTGCGAGTGATTGCTGCACATTTGTGGCTAGAATTTGGTGTGCACGTTTCCAGGAGTGTGAACCTGCAGAACCATGTGGTCACCACTGCAATGCCAAATTCCCGGTGCACTCGGCTTGGGCTCCCGCTAGAATCTTCCATGCATGGTGTCAGGCTTGCTGTGTGGCATGCAGAACCCCATCGCCTATGACACTGTCGAGGCCCTGGAGCAGATCTTTGAGCCCATCAACAGCATCTTCCAAGAGCGCTTAGCCGACTCCGCAGCGACTTCTGAGGCGGCAAAGTTTTTCTATGAGCACTACTTCAGGGATCTGTTTGCATTGTACAGAGAGCACAGGGACGGCCTTGTCAAGGGCCGCAACAGCTCCCTGGCAACTCCTGTCTGGCTGCCTGTAGGGCAAAAATAGATTGTGACCATTTTGTCCTTGAAAGTTTGTCACATTTACAATTTCTAGGTGGGTGTTGCCACCTCATTGTACTTGTTTGCTAGCAAAATTGTTGCAAATACAAAATACGCAACTGCGGTTTTGCTGAGACGTTGCTGGTAGTACTGCTGTGCCGCACGGTAGCTTCGGGCATTTCTTTCGGTCACTAGTGTACTGACAGTTATGGCAGTCCAATATTCTTATCATTGATATTACGAGCTGCCTTGACACCAGTACCGTGTAACTGTTGTCTATTGCCGCATCATACTGGCGTGGTGATTCTGGCTAGATGATTCTTTCATTGATCAGAAATGCTGCATCCGTTCCATGCGCGATTGGCGGCCGCATTCACCGCGGGGGGCATAGCTCGAAGTGTTTGTGATAATGTACTGCAATTTCTTGTGGACATATCGTGCCTGAGGCCCGCAGGGAAGTCAGGAATATCCTTCCACTCATTGAACGGCCTCACGCCGAATGCATGTGCAGCATTGGGATGCTGAGCGGCGGCCGTTTCAGATCCCCCTCTGCTTCAGGCCTCCCGCTGTGGTATTGCATGGGCGTTGAAGTCAATTCAGGAAGAAACTCGATCGCAAAAGCAGTTGTGCTTGAAGCTTGATCTTTTGTTGAAAGGAAAGCATCTGCCCCCCAATAACCAGCCGACTCGCAAAGAGCAGAAGAGATACAAATCTGTGTGTGTACTGTGATGCGGCAAGCCTGAGCTTACGAGGCTGGCGATCGCCCCTTCAAAATATGAGCGGAAGCATACAGAAAGTAAAGATGCATGTTTTTTTAACAAGTAGCATCATCGTTCCCATACTGATGGGCATATGATATTGTGATGATGTGTCTGCCGCTAGACCATCAAGTCTTTTTGAAGACGAGCATACCTGGCATTTTCTGCATCAGTGAAGGGTTTGAAATGGGTCTTTGCAGGGAAATGGTGGCCCGGATGTAGCGTTTGAGGATCAAGAGAATATAAATACGTTCAACAAGCTTTTTACACGTTCGTCAGAAATCGAGGCAGAGCTAAAAGCGAAGAAGGTACTACAGCTCACAATGCTTTTACTTGGCCTTTCAAGTGTTCTGTGATTGATACACTTCACTCACTCCACTTCACACTACTCGGATCTCTCAATGCGACCAGCTGAGCTGATCACCATCTTTATGGCAGACCCTCGTGGATGACTTGGAAGATGCCTCCAATGAGCTCATGCTGGCAGACGAGGAGGAGGTGACCACCTAGACCTCTCTGACCCTGCTCAGCTACAGGAAAGCACTTGCGAACAGGACTCATGTCTAGCTTGTCCTGCAGGTGAGGTATGTGGTTGGTGAATGCTTCTACCATGCAGCTCCTGATGAGGCTGAAGAGAAGATTCAGACAGGTAATGTGACCCCCTTTCTCATCCCAAAACAGTGGATGAGAGGCAGCTTACTGAATGAGCGCAAATCACATGTGGACGCCGCTGCATTTTCGATTGAAGCCTATGTGTGGGACTGAGTGCAGCTGCTGATGGAGCAAAGGAGAGCATGACCAGCCTGGAGGGTGAGCTCGAGTCCATCAAGACACAGATGGCTGGCCTGAAGAAGGTACCGCTGCTTGTCTTCTTACTAGCTATCATGACCTTTGAAATTCTCTATGCTTGGTCTTGAGGCTGGCAGCTACTTGCCTTTAGTGTTTGCCTCCAGTCCACAGTGCTGCCTTTAAATTTCAAATACCTTAATTTGGTGTGGCCAGGTGCTCTACGGGAAATTTGGGAACTCCATCAATCTTGATTAGATGACAGCTTATATACGCCCGGGATCATGTGGGGGCCACAGGTCTCCATGAGCTTCAGACTGCAGATGGACTGACAAATGCTGCAAGCCAATGGAACACCTGTGCAAATGTGTTAGGAACAGCTAGCTTGAATAACAGCAAAAGAACAGAGTTGCACAACAATGACCATCTGCTGCCTTTGAGTATTATAAAAGTTGCTTCCAAGGCGGACAAGCGAGATGAAAAAGCTGACATGCCTTTTTTGGAGTCACAGCGTCACACGGGCTTTGCTTAGTCTTACAAGAGGAGTTCACTTGCTGACATCCACCAATAACTTTTCTTGTTTCACTTTATGCCACTCATACATGTGACTTGGCCACTTTTGACCAGAAATAGTAATCGGATCATTCCAGTCTAGTGTTCCCGATTAAACCCACTTCTATTGCGCAATGCATGCATGCAGTCAGCTTCCTGATTGACATTATGGCACCATCGCCAGCAACAGGCATTGCTGTTCACATGATCTCCTTTAAGAGGCCCAAGGTGGCCCTTGTTGTCAACAATAATACCTGAGATCTCCTCGAAAACGAATCCGATTCTCCCCAGAAGGGGCACAAAGATTTGGATGTCACCTCTCCTCCTCTGGGTTTAACCCAAAATAATACATAACAGCACTGGCAGACCAATCTCTGCTCTCAAGCTACCATTGCACGCCAGGCCTGGTCCGCATGCAGCAATCAAAAAGAAATCCACTCTCAAAAATAGTCAAAGAATGGCCGCAGCTACTGCCCAAGCTGCACGACCACGACAGTGACATCATCGGTGGACCCGGCTTCCTGTGCAGCAAAGGCCAGCTTCTTGGCCAGCTGCTCAGGGGACGCCCCCGACTTGTTGCACAGGTCCACCACTTCCTGATTCTCCAGGCCGCCTCCGCCGCCCCTTTCCACATTCGCAAACAGGCCGTCGCTCGCAAGGATCAGCCACTCGTCATCCGCTGCAACGGACAGTCAGTTTGTCAGGATTTGGTAGAGATTCACTTCTTTCACATTTGGTCAGCAGCCCATAAACCCAGGACGTTGCATGTTTACGGAAGTGATGGACCCTATTTGGGCCGCCCTCTGCAACTCGAAACGAACTCTGTCAAATTCACTGGCTCTTTAGGACCTAACAGCTGCTCCTGTGGTAGCTCATTTTTGTGCCAATGTCTTTGTCTCCCCACAGACTGTGAGCACAGGTGAGCGCAGGTGACAAGGCAGTTCACTCTCAAAGTAATATCGAAGTTGCTTCCCTCAGCATGCTATTTTCCCAGAGACTCGGCACGTCTCCACATGAGTTCCTCAGAAGCGCCATCGCTCGTGACAGAGCTCTTGAGGTTAGTGGCCCAGCAACTGACATGTCGATGAGGGTTGTCTGTCTTACCCCATCTTCCTGCCTCTGTCTTGGTCACCTGTAGACTGCAAGCACGCAGGTGAACTGAAGTGCAAAGTGGGCGCGCACCTGTCAGGTCAATGAGGGTGGTCTCAGGCTCGCTGACAACCCCAAAGCCGGAGCTGTAGCCATCCCCGCCGGCGCGCACACCCTCGAACTGCAGGCTGCCCTTCAAATACGCGTCGCCGAAGGCTCGGCTGAGCGCCAGGATTCCCCCCACCCGCCAGGTGCCCCCCACGTAGCGCACCAGCGGCAGCCTCGGGTTTGGGTTTGTCCCCTCGATGCGCAGCCGCTCCTCCTCGCTGCAGGCATTATTGGTAACATTATCATTTTCAGAACGCTCTTCTGCCATTGAAGGCGAGGTGTATCTGCAACAAGCTGCAAGATCAGGCTGCCATGATTGCTGGACACCTGGATGGACGGCAGGCAACTTGGTGAATGTTAATACCGGACAGCGATGCCAAATATGATGCAGTTCACCGGCCAGCTGTCTGCAGCTCGGCAATATGGAAAGACAAGAGGGGTGGTGATGCAAGGAGAACGCATGCTATCCAGTGCTTCCAGTGCTCTTTAGGATGAAGGCAGGCAAGGGAAGATCCCAAAGCAGAGAGGTGGAATGTCCTGATCTTCTCAACTCCTACTGCCTTTGTCAGCAGTCCAGAAAGCGCTGGCTGCCAAGAAGTGAGTCTGCTACATGCAGGACGGGCAAGAGTGCCCCTTACAGAGGCGTGCCTGTCGGGTACGTGGTCGGTGGTGAGCTGCAGTGCTTTGCCCTTGCGGCTGAGCAGCACACGCGCATCGCCCACATTTGCCGCCAGCAGCTTAGTCGTGCCGCCTTCTCTGAACGCCAGCGCCACTGCCGCCGTGGAGCCGCACTTGGACCCCCCGATTCCGCGCTCGCCCATTCCCCCAAAGAAGCCGCTCTTTGGCTGCAGCAGCCTCTCGTCCGCCTGTGCACATAACATGCCCCTGGTAAATCACCCGGCTGGTGGGGGCGCAATACAATTACTGTGCCCACGGCACATTGAGTCTTGCTTCGACCTGGCAAGTCCAACATTGGGTAATATTTTGATAGCCTTTTTACTCAGCTTGCCTCCGGCAAGAAACGCATGTTAGGGATATACAAATAACTAATTGAAATCACTCGGTGCGCGCATCACCCCAACATAGCCCTTTCAGCTGAGCAGGAAAGAAGGGGTTGACAGCAGGAGGCTTGTCATTGCAAACCATGGCCTCATGGGTGCAGCCATTGATATGGAGGACTTGAAGAGAGTATTGGGTACTGCTAGGTAGGTCAGCAGAAGGACTCAGCATTCCATGCACCTTGATGAAGGCGTCAGTGATGTCTGACTCTGCTGAGCTGCCCTTTCCTTGCCAGTACTTCTCAATGTATTTGATCAGGTTCTTCTCCAACCAGTCCGCTGTTGCCATGCCCCCTGCACGTGTGGAGCAAGGTGCCCCTATCTGTGAGAGGTGTGCTGGAGACTATTTTTACTTTAATTGTCATATTTTGGATTTACAGGACAGCCCCATTGCACGGACAAGGGCATACCGTGCCCATCAAACACTCCAGCATACAATATTCTCCCAGAGTCCCCTTCATTGACCTGCAGGGCAGACGGGAGATCCATTGAATAGCGTGGCAGTGCTTGTCTGTCACATCTCATCGCTCCCAAGATGGCATACCAGTGAACGGGCGAGTTGCAAAGATACAGGATGCATTTGTGCCTGCCTCGAGTGTGTAGCGATCCTCGTTCTGCTTCCTCGATGTCCCTTGCACTGTGAAACCGTCGCCTTGTTTTACATGACTGGAGACAGCAGTGGCTGATGCCCGGCAGATTGGCAAGCTGCATCGCGAAGGTCTTGCTTGGTGCTTTCTCGGCAATAACAAAGTCGAGAGGTCGTTACGACACAGTCTGCCCTGTTGTTGTACAATCTTACAACCCACCATGATCAAAACATGCGGCAGTCTTCTTACTAGGCAGGAAGATTGCAAGTCTGCAGCTGTTGAGATATCCAAGGCTACAATTCTCCTTTTACACGCCGTCGGACAGCTGCGATGAGGAAGCTTCCCACATTGACGACGAAGCTTCTTGCCGCCGAGCGATGACGCCCAAGGATAGGCTCCTCTAGCTTGACAAACCCTTGCAAGCTGAGGGATAGAGAGGTATTACGAGTAAAAAATGCTCATACGGGACCTTGTGTGCAACAACAGAGACCTGAAGGATATTCCCCTGGTTTCCTTTGATCTGTTGGCCGTCACGAGCCAGGACCGAAATTCTCCGGATATTTTTTTCTCCTTATAGAATCATCGAATTGAACAAACAAATTGTTACTAGATTCCTGTGAAGTTACTCGCATTTGAAAGATTATTCCGTGGCTTCAAAAGAAAAGGGCCGATGGCAGTGTGCAGAGGAACACTGCCCGCGAGGGCAAACGATAAGAATGGATTCTTAAGCACGCCATCAGAAGTGACGAAAAGCATAAAGGATGCCAAAATATCCGTTAGATCCTTCAGACCGCTTCCGTTGATACCGCATGCAAAGGTGTGGATAAGGGAGTATGGATGAGACAGACGTCTTTTTCTCTATGTTCAAAACAGAACTCCAGATGTCGACGAGTCAGCAGAAAATCAGATACATTTTGTGCGGATGTGCAGGCCGCTAGACTTGATGTGTGTGCAACGGCTGTGAAGCCTGCACATTGTGCTCATGAACGCTGTCCCCCCTGTCGTTTCAAGGATGGCAGCATCACGGTAAATTCCTGGAGTAATCTCTGATCAGCCAGCTGCCAGCTCCCTATTGGTATGCCTTACTTATTCACAGTCCTGTTGATCTGAAGAACCTCAAGCGGCCTTTTCTTGTACACATGTGCTGTATTGCAACAGGCCTCCTATGAAGGCGTGAGGATGACCTTTCTTAAGCGACAGTTGTGTGCGGCTCCATCAATCGAGGATATTATTGCCCTCATTAAGAGGGATTTTGGCATCCCAGCAGATACCAATATAGAACTACAATGGTTGATCTGTTTCGGGTATCTCAAGTTCAGACATGCAGCTCTGATTGCAGACCTAGAGAAATGTCACACGCTCAAGATTACAAAAAAACTGATGTAGCGTTCAATGTGCAACAAAATTTGCCTCTGCAAATCGGCATTGCTCGAGTTGCCAGACATGTGAAGTTTTGGTTCATCCATGATCATGACTCCTACCAGATCTTTCCGAGGGTTGATCTCTTGAAGGAAATGCACCCTGCATGTTGGGCCTCAATTGGAAGTCAATAACCATAAGATTTTCCCGTGAGATTGTAAAGAACATGACATCTGATACTACTGTTTACTTAACATTATTACGGTACATTCGCCCTTCAAGACAATATTAGATTTTGCTGAAGGTGGACCTGTTATTTCACTATAAGTATACGCCAGCAAACAGGTCCCGGACAGGCCTATTGGGCTCATCCGCTGCTGTGATCACCTCAACCACCTTGTTTGCAGCCTCAGACAAGACAAGAGAGTCCACACATACATCCGCCACCTGTACAGGCAATCTATATTTAGTAGAAGAGAAATGCAGACACAAAGGCGAGCGCCAGAGCAACGGGAGAGGGCTGCCTCCGGTTGTAACCGCAACGCGCACGATATTCTAGGCACCAACTCTAATACATGCACAATCTCTCAAGTGGGGGAAAAAAGATTTGCGAGCAGCAAAAAAAATGCCGAAGGGTACCTGGCTGCGCAGGATGCTTCCTGGGGTCCTTTTTGGCGGCAGCCCAAAAGCACCAGGCCCTTCCATGATGATCCCACCGGGTACCTGCCCCTGTCGAGGGGTGTCATTCAGGCCCCCCGGCCTCACAATGGTGTACTGCAGCCCTGACCTCTGCAGCGCTTCCTCTCCCCTCTTCTTCCAGAATAGCACCTGCACCCCCATGCATCCAGCTGATGTTCTCACCTTCCAGCCCCTTTTAGAGAAATTGAGGTGCAGGCACCAAGGCAGAACAAGCACTAGAGCGCCCCTGGAAACCCAATTGCACCCACTAGGAATGCAACTTTATTGTTTTGGAGATATGCGCATGCAGAGGGGTTCTCACAGGCCAGCAACGATGCTACGAGAACAGAGCGACAGGGGGGCAACTCACCCCAAAGAGGAGGTTGAGGGGGAAGAATGGCTCATCAGCGCCAATGCTGCTCACAAGCACAAACCTCTTCACGCCCGCTCTCCTCGCCACCTCCACAAGGTTCGCTGTCCCCTGCATGCCAGAGCCTGTTCCGGACGCAGACAGCCACCATAGAGACACCTCAACAGACCATGCAGGCGATCCAGCGCACATCACATACAGATCCACCTTGCAAGCACTGAGATCTACGCTCAAATCATGCGAGATTGGCAGTTTATGTCTAGTCTCACACATGTCTAGTCTTACACAAGGCACACCTGGTAGTCAATGTTGAAGGGGCCAAAGGGGTCCAGCGCAGGCCTAGAGCCTGTTGCAACCAGCACAACATTGCAGTCCCCCAACGCCTGCTGCAGGGTAGAGAATTGATACACGTCCCCCTTTACCAGCTCCACATTCAGCGGCAGCAGCCCTGCCTGCATGCGAATGCTCTTAGCTTAAGTGTATATAAGAGTGGAATTGAGGGGCATGCATGGATGTGTTCAGAATTTGGCTGAGCACCAAAGGACAAAGATGTGGGAAGCTGAGGCAGGACACACCGCCCTGCTGGTATCCCTCACGAGTGCACGGACAGGTATTTTTTCTGCCACAAGCCGCTGAACAATGGCGCGGCCAGTGCCACCAGTGGCCCCAGCCACGAAGGCCCGCAGCTCTGAGAATGCTGACGAGGAAGACGTGAGAAGCGGAGAGTCTATTGGCACCACCTCGCCGTCTGAAGGCGTCAGATCCTCTGCACAGCACCCACAGATCGAGAAAGGCAGTTACACTCAAATTGGCAGAGATGCTGATGCTGCACTATCTTGCAGGCCGAGTTTGTCTGAATACTTACAGCCGCTAGAACAATGCACAGCGGCATTCCTTTCATGCTAGAATAGCATGTTGATGGTTGCTACCCAATCTGCACCTTCAACGCGGGCTCTGGTTGATCGACGAATGGTACGACGGGCCAACCGCGGAGGCCGGTTGCATCGGAAGATTCCAGAATTTCTTGACAATTTGATGCAACTTCTAACATGACGACAACAGCAGTCCTGTCTCCAGCGCCCTTGAGACGCATTGGTGGCGATGCTAGCGTCCATTTGCAGAGCCCTTTCTGTGCTCACTGTAAGGATTGGGAATAGAGTTAGCAGTACCAAGTCTATCAACACAACAGTTCTATCTTACAGAACTAGGAAGATTGGGGGAAGTTCTTGCTTCATCAGGACACGTCCAGGGGACTACTGTAGTAAATAGTATCCCGTGACACGTTGACCAGCGGGGTGAGTAAGGTATCGAAAGCGCCAGATTTTATTTGGGGAGCAGGACGAGGGGCAAGTTTGACGTAAGAAACTGTCAAACCTCCAAGGACGCTGCAGAGAGTTGTCTTAGAAGCCATTAACGAGATCTTTGACACTTCCAGAAATCCTCGGGCCACTGAGCGCGACACCGGCTAATCCGTCACACAAGGTAATCGTCAGCAATCCTCCTCGTCTTGCGTCACTGGTGAAGTAACAGAGGTATTCCCCTTCCCCGGTGCCGCATTCCGTTTCAAAAGAGCAACATTGAATCGAGGAGGCAGCTAGAAGGTGGAAAGGAGGGAGCAAAGCCAGAGACCCGTTGGCATGGTCCCAAAGGTCGCTGGCAAGATACTGGGTTTGGAAGTTCAGGATGAAGTGAGCTCCTGAGAAACTGTTAGGAACGAACAATTTTGTCCCTTGCAACGAGGCCAGAGTGAGCTCCTACCTTCAGATCTCTCAGAGGCTCGTTCGTCCCGGCGGAAGTCCTCCGGAGAGGTGCTCTTCGTCCGCTTACAAAGCCGCCGGTGGCGTCAGAGTTTTTGTGTACTTTGTATTCTGTATCTTTGGCCCTCTTGCTTCGTGCATGCCCGCAAGTAACGGGCAACGAGGTCTTTGATGGGCAGCGTGGGGATCGTGCCGGACCCTGCTTTGTGCGGTTTCTAGAATCGCCGGTGCCCGAGCGCCGCGAAATTCGTGTGTAGTCTTGGTATATATGTACACTATGGGTACTGAGGGAACCAAAAGGAAGTTTTATCCAGGGGTTCGACCGATGGAATTCTAGCAGTACATCTCGTTACATGACGTTAACATAAATTCCGTGTTGCAGGAAGTCTTGAGCTAGATATCCCGACAAGAGCAAGGTATGACATTAGCAACATTGAAAGCCACGCTGCTGCTCGTATGCCTAGCGGTAGCGCTCAGCACACCCGCGACCGGAGCTGCAACCCACCACTCAGGTACGGCCGTCTTGCTCAACGGTTTCCGAATGAGCACCGTGTAGGCAAACAACGAGCAAGTGTTGTGAGCCCGAAGACTTGGAAGCAATCCAAAGACGAGCGCTCAGGACGTCGCGGGCATTGCGTGATAGGGTTTGATCGGCTGCTGAACGAGACGGCATCAGTGCAATTCCTGGAGGGACCAACTCGGCCCCAGTCTTAGAAAGCAGTGCCATGTCCGACTAATCGCCACGCTGGCTCGTGCCTGCTTGTTCTTGCACAGGCACAGGCTCTGCTCCCCTTGCTGATCCCTGGATTTAGGGAGATTCTGACCCACGTTTATATATGCACAGGTGCGGCAAGGAAGCTGCTGGATGGCGTCAGCCTCGAGAACTTTGACAGCCTGGTCAGCCTCAAGCGCCTGGACGGCAGCGACATTACCCCGGCCTCCCTCTACAGCTCCCTGCGCGACACCTTCAACGGCTACTTCCTGGAGCCCGAGGCAGAGGATGCTGAGAGCCCCGCAGGTGCAGCCCTCAATTGCACTGTTGCACCCTCCCATCTGCCTTGTATTCCCCTTTTGCAGTCATTGAAACAAGTCAAAATGATATGCACAACTGCTGATCATACACAGGCTGTATGATACAGCTGCTCCCAGGTGCCTCTAGCACATCGCTAGCTAGCTGCTCCTAGCTGGATATGCAGAGGCCATTTGGACTGCAATTGACAGGGGGAGCTTGCACTGCGCAGGAGCTGTGGAGATGCCAGAGGCAGGCGCGCCAGAGGCGGCCGAGGACATGAGAAGGAGCGACCTGGAGATCTTCATGCTGTCCAGCCACCCCGAGCGCAGCCGCCGGCTGCACCAGGCCGCAACCGCCAAAAAGGCCCCAGCCGCCCCGGTCGCCAAGCCGGCCGCCGCAGCCGCCGCCACGTCCTCGGCCGCTCCGGTGGTCGTCGACATGACCACCTCCTCGATGCAGAAGTTCATGCTCTCCAGCCGGCCAGCGAGCAACCGCGCGAAGATCGAGGGCCCGGTCGACGAGGGCGGTGCCCCGGTGTTTGACGGCAGCGGCAAGCAGGTGTCCGGAGGCCGCAAGCTGAGCCAGGCTGCTGCCATCGGGGACAGCCGCGTGTCGCTGCGACCGCAGGCCACCAAGGCTGTGAATAGCGCGCCGGCGCGCGTCCCCGGCCGCGTCAGCATTGACAACTCCGGCAACGCCGCCGCCGGCGGCAGCGCTGCCTTTGACGCCTTTGGCAGGTGAGGGATCCACGCTCGTCTATTTCCATGTTGGTGTCTTCCCCAAAGGCCTTGGCTTGTTTCCTTGGGTGTACAAATAGGAGACACCTTATTTAGGTGCTTCCATGGAAAGCGCACTAATGTGAAACAGTTACTGTTTTTTTCTTCCAGCTTCTGAAATTCATTTGCAGCCGTCTTCCTTCGTGAGATTCACAAAGGACAAGCACAATTACCCTAAACAGCTCGTCCTCTTCTGCGCAGGCCGATGACGCAGCCCCTCAGTGGCCGCAAGCTCGCCCAGACCAAGTCGGCCGCCCCTTCCGCCGTCAAGTCGGCGGCTCCGGCGAAGCCAGCGCAGCAGGCAGCCGCGGCGCAGTTCCTGGCCTCGAGGAGGGCTGCCCCAACAGTGGTGGACATGAGCAACTCGCAGCTGCAGAAGACCCTGCTCGCCCCGCCCAACGCAAACGGCCAGCGCGCCAAGATCGAGGGGCCGGCCGACGAGGGCGGCGCTCCGGTCTTTGACGGCAGCGGCAAGCAGGTGTCCGGCGGACGCAAACTCAGCCAGGCAACGACCACCAAGAAGGCCAACGCAGCGGCCGCTCTCCCCAAGCAGGGCATAGTGAAGGTGGACCAGAGCGCGTCCGCGGTGCAGAAGACGCTGCTTGCTCAGCCCAATGCTAACGGGCAGCGCGCCAAGATTGAGGGCCCGTCCGACAACGCAGAGGCCGTCAGCAATGCGCCTGTCTTTGACGGCAGCGGCAGGCTTGTGTCCGGCAATGGCCGCTAAATAGACCCCTCAAGCCCTGCAGGTAAAACCCCTTGCTACAGCGAGTAAATCCTCTTGCTTGAGAACATCCATTGCACCTGCACATGTTGACCTGCAGAAAAGTGCATCCACATGCATAATGTGCAGTTGTCCGTGACATGGCAGTTGCAGCCTGTGTTCGCTGCGCTCTGTATAACATCCTATTTGTGTATCCAAGGTGTGTTTGTTGGGTGCAGGCTTGACCATGAATGTACAGAAACAAATGCACAGACCAGACTACCAACGCGGACAGCATCCTGTGCATTATGCAGTCAGCATGGCGCGTAGCGTGCGCCCAAACAGTCAAATGATTTGCTGCAGGAGTGTTAATAGCTGTTTCAGCAAGGCTATGAGCATAGCCCCTTTCTCAGAACAAGGTGGGATGGCTGGTGATCTCCCAAGGGCACTCTCTGCCTGCTTGCATTTTGTGGTGGGTGGGTGTTCAGGTGGTCACTTGGCATCAACTGCAAGTATCGGAAAATATCAGCTGTTCTGTTTCAGATCAGAGGACCACATGCGCGTGGTTCTGTGCCTCAGCTCAGAGATGTATAGCATTACTTGTTGATGGACGCTGCTTTTAGGCAGTTGCTCGAGAGAGACTGCTCGCTTGCATGAGCTTGAGCAGGGTCAATTCTGGAGGTCTGCAGGGAAGTGTGTAGAAATAAGTAGGTATTTCTGATGAAGCAACATAGCTTCTGTCGAGCGCTTTTGAATAAGCTGCTGTTGTCTTCTGTCTCTTTGGGCCTGCGCCAACCTAATGGAGAATTGTACATTCCGGCCGGTAGAGTTTTCTGGTGTCTTCTGCCACAAGATTGTGGATTGCTTCAGTCTGATGGTGATGCTTTGATAACCATTTCTTCTCAGAATACGATACAGTGCACAAATCTGCTGATAAGCAATTGCTGCCTCGTCATTCAGTGTGTCATATGCTGTGGATGGACACAGATTGCCTTTGATGGCTGATGTATGCGTTTCAGATGGACGGGTGTGCAAGAAATCTTGACACATAGACAGACCTATTCATAGACAGCCCTTAATCTGAGGGATGTTCAGATTCTAAAGTAAGGGCTTTTGACCCCTGTATTGTTGGAAATAGTGCCTGGAGGGTGTTGAGATGATTGGTCTCTTGTGGGCTCCTGGAGCCAAAAGTGGACCTAGCAGGGCAATCTGTTGATTTTATTGGAACGAGGAATTTTGGAGTCAGGATTTTTGGCAAAGGCACAGCTGCCTCTTTCAGGTGCTGCCTTGGGAATGATGAGAAAAACATTTCTTGAAATGACACAGATGGAAGTGCTGGCCTCTGTGAATAAATGCGAGGATGGGCAAGACAATTATAGTTGCCAGGCATGTGCTGGGCGCTATGTACATGCTGCTGACAAGGGAGGACTCGAGCTGAGTCGAGCAATGAATGTTTGATGTCAATATGACCATTGATCAATGCAAATTCATGAAGGCACTTGAGTATAACGTGAATGCATGCTAGTATTATGTCGTACCATAGCTATCCTTTGAATAAGTACACTGGTAGCTCCTAAGAAGCATTGTGTAAAAACCCCTTGACATCCTGCCCTCGTACTACTGTTGAAGTTTGTGTGAGCTGTGCATATCCCTAAATGTTTTCTGCATGAATTTTGGCATACCCGGCTCTCTAGAGATGCTCAAAGACAGATGTTTTAATGTACATGAATATAGATGATGACAAGACATACAAATCTCTGCAGTGCACAACAGCAGTGGCGTCATGGCCACCGTCAATAATTCTATTATTATTATTACACGCTTTTCCTGCCGAAGGCAAGGTGCGTCTGCAGACAAGCTGCATGTAAAGGCTGCCACTTTCCTACCCCTTGTTGGACTCGCCAGATCCAAGCAAGACCCAATCAAACGTGGGCACGGTGCTCAGTATGTGTACCAGGATAATGCTCAGTGCTCAGTATAATTCTATAGGCAGGAAGAATTGCTTAAATGTGCGCCGGGGGCCCCCATGAGGCTCAAGCTCAGCGCTGCATGCATCATATATATTCTTGCGTCGTCAAGACCATCAGGAGCGACTGTCAACCTGCATGACATGCATGCCGCCCTAGAGTCAAGTTTTGACAAGGCATGTGAAACACGTGCTGACATGTGCTGTTGCAGACTGGCAGACAGGCACTTCTGCTCAAATTTATTAGTATCGAAATCATGTTTTCAAAGGTGTCAGAAGAGCCTGCTCAGTCTGTCCGCCTCGATTTTGCAGGACGTTTGACAGATTATAATATGGAATCCTTTTAGCAGCAGTGAAATGATACCTGTCAATCTTGCCTTACTGCAGGTAAAGCTCTAATCCACTATTGAATTAATCTCTTTCATTGGAACCGCTTGCATTCCAGATACAATACGAACTCAATTAAAATCATCGAGACACCAAATTGCATCTGAAGGACAGCCGTGCTTGCCAAGCACTTCGGGGCTGCCAAATCGCTGTTCAAGATCTTGTATTGAAGATTTATCGATTGACATGTCACACAGGGCTCCCTCACACGCCCAGATTTACTACGGGAGATGGCCTACTTGGAAAGGCTGCTTTACAAAAACAAGCAGCAGCACCGCTCCTCTGGTCACTTCCAGCAACTAGTTGAGGTGAGACTCTCTGCTAGCGTGCTTTACACCTGATGCATGCGTATTGACTGTCTGCTCAGACCCCCTAGTGCCTCTATGCACCATACTAGATCCAAAAGCATGGAATGCTCAGGCACTCGATTTGATGGCAGGTACATCGATGCCTGCAACTCTGGCAACGATTGGACGTGCCACATATGATGGCTGAGCTTGCCAATCATGCCAAAGCCGCAGAGAATGCTCGGGAGGCACAGTGGCTGCCTCCCTCTCACCAACAGAGTGTCCCACCTTCAGGACAGCTCCTCCTGCAGCGGCTGATAGCAGGCAAGACTCCCCCTAGAGCTCTTCAAGCCTGCAACCTGTCACAATCAGACAGCTGAGCAAAACTGTCTCTGTTTGAAGGTCTCTGACAGATGTTCTGGGGAGCAGGGTGCAGGGTGATGAGCATGGTGCAGGCAGCAGTGCACAAGGCAGCAGCCTCGCTGTCTGCCCAGCTGGCACTCTCCTTCTTCGTGCCCCTCTGCCTGACAGCTGTTGCCATCCTGGCTCGAGTGCGGGTGCGCCCTGTGGCCCTTTCCCTCCATTAAAACTTTCTCTGCTCTTCCTCAGCTGCAGGCTATTTCCTCGTACTGTGCCAGATCTGAGGAGCTCAGCATGTGGTTGGCGTGCAGGTCTTGGCAGCTCAGTGGACGCTGGACGCAGTCCTAGCCTACAATGAGCTTGTTGAGTACCTTCCCAAGCTACCCCAGGAAACCAAGGATGACGGTGCGTCCGATGCGAGGCCAGTGTACTGTTATCCACATCAACCTCTCACCATGTATCTTACTGTTGCATGAGCAAGTTTCGTGATTGGAATGGACGCATGGTGTCATTGTAGGGAGTCAGGTCCCACAGCTATTGAAGGCGGAGTGGCGCGGATCGCTGCCACACGCTGTGCAGCTGCCATACGAAGCCGGGGACTCCTATGCCAAGAGAGTCTCGGAGCATGCAGCTACCAGACCAGTCCGTCTGGTGAACCCTGCAGCGCCTGATGCTCGCCCGAATGTGGCTGATCTGCGCGCCGGCGTGAGGCACCAGCAACAGAAGCAGCAGACAGGGGTCCAAAACGGCTTGCATCCGCCAGAGAATGCAAGGGGACAACATGCAGCAGCTAAACGACCTGCTTATCCAGCGCAGCTTGCTGTCTTTGAGGACAGGTGAGCCCTTGCCAGATAACACTGTTCTATCAAGGTATCACTGCCTAAAGGAGTGGAATATTTGTATGAGTATGTCCTTCAAAAACCACATATGATTGGGCATGATGCGAAATGCAGGAAGGCGGACACGCCCTCACGGAGCGCAGAGCCTGATGTACCGCTGTATGTGCCCTCGGGAGCCCTCAGGTCCGCCGCGCCACTTCTTGGGGCCGGGGACGCATTTGCTGCGCTTACCGGCGGCCCTGCCCTCCCGGACAGCTCCCAGCTGCCCAGAGCGCCGTTTGGGCAGCCGCTGGAGGCATTTAGGCGACCTACCCCTGCAAAAAGTGATGACAGAATCCTTCAAAGCACCAGCGAAACAGACCTGAAGCAAACAGCTGGAAAGAAGTCAGAGAGCATCTTTGGCGACGTTAGCGTGATTGCATCGGCGCCGGCTCAGCAGGACTCGCCAATGCCTGAGGAGCATGGCAGCGCAGAGCCTAGTCAGGTCGCTGACGGCAAGAGCAGCGACCCTGCAAGGGTGGACCACCAAGGGGATAGAGATATCTTGTCAGCTGAGCCCCTCCCGCTGGCCGCAGCTGCAGAGGAGCCGCTCGAACAATCGCATCAGCCTCATGCAGAGCCAGACCCTGTTGACAGTGCAGCAGCCGTCCCGCCTGATCCCAGCGATCATTCAGCTAGTCCGACAGAGGCTGCGGACCTGAGCAGGGGCGAGCAAGATGCTGCGCTGCTGGACGAGGGAACAGCAGTGGCTCCTGAAGAACCCGTGCATGTGGATCTGCTGGTGCAGACAGACGCCACTGTGGCACCCATACAGGTCTCAGAAGCACAGGCAGTCTCTCCTGCGCCGCTGTACGACCTCCTTCCAGTGCTTGGGCTCGGCTCAGCAGCTGCTGAGGAGGGTGCAGATATGCCTGACCCTGACGTCAGACACATGTCGACGGATCCTGCCTCCCATGATGCACCTGCTGCCCCGGCAATATTACAGTTCGCCGTCCCCTCAACGGTAAATGAATTTCCAGCAGCAGAGCGGACAGAGCCACAGATCCCAGCCGACCAGGCAGAGGATGCGCAGCCTCTCTACAATGCACTACCGGCTCTGGGCAGCTGGCTGGCAGCTGCACCCTTGGCGCCAACAGCTGGACCTGCGCATGCAGCAGATCCGTTGAGCGTGCCAGGTGCGGAGCTGCAGCCTGAGGCAGCATCACAGACAATTAAGGAGAGGGGGCCTGCAGGGGAAGCGCCCAGATTGGTGCTGCCCGGTTCAAAAGCCGGGCAGAAGCGCGCGCGGCAGGCAGCGGCCGCGGCCGCGGGCGCGGCAGCCAGGCACCAGCTGCCGACCAAGCGCAGCTGGGAGGAGTGGCTGCAGCCGGGTGCGTTCTTGTCCCTGCATCTCTCTCACTGTCTGCTGTAAGGTTCTGTAATGCTCAGGAATGTTTCTGCACATGACAGTGGTCAACCTGGGGTTTGGAACCTGATCCCCGGGGTTTCTTGGAGTGAGCTGCTGCAAGAGCGGTGATAATGATGTGTTTGAGGACCGATGAGAGCGCAGCTGTGGTCTCGGGGTGCTCAGGAGGGGGTGGGCCCGCTGCACAAGGGCAGGCATTGCCCGCAACAGTACAGCAGGAACCTGTTGGCGGCGGCAGGGGCGGCAGAGGAGCCAGGGACAGGAGGGGTGGCATGCAAAGCCGAGACAAAGGCAGAGGCCGAGGACGTGGGCCCCCAGCCAAGAAAAGGAGATGACACGAGTGGTGGTGTCTTCAGTAAGTACGTATTTGTAAAAGAAGTATGTCAAAGCATGAAATGGAGTAAGTGTTATCCTGGCAATCTCACAGCATCAGCTCAGAATATCTCTGGAGTGCCAGCATTACAAATATATGTTCAAGATTGATTAAAATTGTTGCTCAAATTAGCACAACCTTATCTTTGTACATAGGGACTTTTAGTGAGCAAAACAACTGTAATGTCGACAACCGATCAACCCACAGAATTAGCTCTTCATGCAATGCTTGGGACACACTGCAAGCTCGTTCACCATCCATATCATGATGTTTGGAATTCCACATACGTACACGCCATTTGTGAAAACAGATGGCTTTTCAAATTAAAAACCGCACCGGTGGGACCGGTTTTGCGCATGTCGGAGCCTCTCTAGTGCCAATTTGGCTATGTTCCCGAATGAGCGAGTCTTCAACGCTCTGCAACAATGCTTTGCTCTCCCATCCTACTCATGGACGAGCAAAGCACCCTCCGTGCATGGATGCATTTGTTCTCCTGCACCTTCGACCTCAACCCACAACGCTCAGCTGCCCACAGACCAATCCTCTCTGCACCTATGAGCAATCTTTGCTGCACCCCTGCTCCAGGCTCCCCTGCCATTGTAGGCTGCTGTACTGGGACTCTCTGTGGCTGTCTAGTTTCCTGGCTGCTGCTGCCACATCTTGCTGCCGCATGGCAGTTCCAACTAGTTGGCCAACCACAAAAACCAACGCCAAGAGTGATCCATAAGGACTTATACAGCTGTGCGTTGCCATCAACTGCGCCGCAGCAGCAGCCGTGCAGAGTGGTGGCATCTTCCAGTCCATTCTGTGGTAAGCGCTTTTGCCACATGTGCATTCCTTGCAGCAAGGGTGCATTACAGGTGCTGGAGGACGCTGCAGCAGTAGTCGAGGTAGTCGGCCTCCACGGTGTTGGCCTCGGGCTGCCCATTCATGAACTCGCTGCTGAAGCTGGAGCTGCGCCGCGGCGGTGTGTTGCCCGAGTGGTGGAACAGGTTCTCCAAGCCCCCTGCACCCCACATCAACACCTCTGCACCCTGGAGTTCTGAATGAGCCCGCGGATTCTATGAGCCTGTGCCCAGAAAGGCTTGCTGATTTATATCAAGTGCGAATCATGTCATCTCGCATGCCGCACAGCTGAGACAGGCGCAGGGAGCAGTCACCGGAAGTAGGAAGTCCATAGAAAGGATGGGCAACCCAGTTAGTCTGGCAAGAGTGTCCAAGCACTGCTGCGCTGCCACTGCTATCAGGGGGCACTAAAGACTCCCAGTACCTGCTGCTGCTATGCTCTGGAGGGTCAGGATGCAATAGGCATGAGGGCAAATGGCAGCCTGTGAAGAGCCAATCAATGAAGGGTGCTCTTGATCGTTGTATTGCTGACTGGCAATCATTTACTTCTGGCCCTCACACTACCTTGATGTCTGGATCTATATTTCTCTAGAAAAGATGCCAAAAATGATTGGCAGCTGAAAAATAACACCTAACAGCTGAGGGAAGACATTGGGGTGCGCACCGGCGTCGGTGGGTGCGAAGGGGGAGTGGAAGCCGGCCTCCTTGCACGCGGCGCAGAAGGCGGCGGCCGCGTCCGGCATTCGCAGCTCGCGCAGCAGCAGCGCTGCGTTGCGCAGCGCCCCGCCGGCCGCCATGATCCCCAGCGCGCGCCATATGTCGCCCTCCGACTGGTGCACGTGCGCCGCCCACCTGTGAAGACCCACGAATCTTTCTTCAATATCTGTGACACCCACTTTGCAGGTCTCCCTGTTCCACCCATTGACCAGGCTCCATCGCTTTGCAATGCATGCTGTTCAAATCCCCTGCTTGCAAGCTACACTCGCAATAGCTTGCCGTCCGGCCCAACAGGGTAATTGAAGGGTACCAACTAAGGCAAACACTTAGTGGCAGACCAGAAATGCACCCATTTCGCGTGCCCGACTTGGTGAAGCACATGCAGGTGATCAGCAAGCCCACCTGTCCAACGCGGCCGAGCGCTCGTCCCCTTTTAATGTATGCGCAGTCAGCGTGGCAGCATATCGCCACAGGCCGGCTTCCTGCAGCGCGGCGACGCCCTCTTGGGGGAGTCCGGCTGAGCACAACAGCGGGACTCCCAGCAGAGCGTCCCCGATGGAGGCCGCGTGGGCTGCGACCACTTTGGCGGCCTGGATGTGCAGCGTGCGCGAGACCATCTCGTGGTTACCCGCCGCCACCGCCACGTGCGGCTGCGAGCTCGCCGCCTGCGCGCCAGCAGCACAGCTATTGCAACCCCAGCCCAGGCCCATAACTGCAGGATATTGCAACCTAGCCACTACTTCCATTTGCACAGGGGACAACTGCCCTCCTCGGCCCGTGAGCGCATGGATGCCTGGCTGTCACACAGGTTTGCCCATTGATGCACTGGCAAACCTGCATGTCAGCTAGACACCCATGCACCCGCGGCTTGCAGGCTGGGTATATTTATCGAGACAGCCCAATGAAAGAGGAATGTTGGCCAGTGAGAGGGTCGTATTCAAAGAGCAACATCAATGGCATGATTAATCATGTAGCGCACCGCGAGCGCGAGGGTGCAGAGGGCATCGCGGTAGTAGCGGATGCTCTTCTCGGGCGTGGAAGCCAGCAGGAAGCCGACGGCCGTCTGGAAGTCCCCCACGGACACGTACTCGATCACGCGGCGTTCCTGCAGCACCTCACTGCTCTCGATGTTGCGCCGCGACATGAGCTCGTGCCACGTCATTCGCTCGCGCGCCTCGGCCAGCTCCTTGGCGGGGGACCACAGTACCGGCTGCGACAGGTCCGGCGGCTCCTCCGCCTGCCCAGTCATTCACCGTCAGTCACGAGTTTAGTCAGTCAATTAGTCAGTCAAGTTCATCGCTTCCAGCTAGGTTGGAGCTCAATTGATGACTCGGACTCTGGCATCACATTGAGCTAAATGAAGGATGTTTGTGCATGACACCGAGTCTGGACCTTCACAGTCGCAGCTATAGCAGGGCAACATTCTCAGCGTCAGCACCCAGCATGACAGATAGAAACTCGCAGACAAAGCTGGCAGCACCAGTATGATTATTGTGCCAGAAGAAATTTCGCCATGACAGTGAAACAAGGGTACATGGTTGGTACTAATGTGGTGAGATAAAGGCACTGATACAAGCGATGCTTGCCTGCTTTATGGCGCCGTACGCGCGCAGGGAGGTGTTGCGCGACAGCTCTGCCGGCCCGCCGCCGCCCGGGCCCGCATCCCTCACGATGCCCAGCTTTGCTGCAAAGGGGCTGCACGCGCACAGGACATCTTGTGAGAACCCCGTACTTTGCCCAGCTCGCTTTGAAATGAGCAGCCCAGGGAGGAACGGCCTGAGGGAGAGGCCTGTCTGGGGATGGACTCTGCTTAAGACACACAGGATGGGCTGCATTTGTAGCCCTTCCACAATACGGGCACAAAACTCAGGGATTTAGGTACAGAATATCCTTGAGTAAGCTGGAATTGAAGTGAAAAGGGGCAGGCACCTGTCATCGATGGAGGCGGCGCTGGGCGAGATGCCATTGGCGAAGGCGGACAGGATACCGTTCTCAAGCGCGGACGGCTGCGGCGGCATTGTGTTGAGGCGCGCTTTGAGCGCGGGCGGCAGGGTGCCCTTGAGGGCGGCGAGCGTGGCCGGCAGACAGCGCCAGAAGCGCGCCTCCTCCGAGCTTCCCGCCACCGCCGCTACCACCGCCATACGCGCCGCCGTGCTGCAGTGCACAATCAAAGCGCGTCAGCAGCAGACAATACCTGAAAAACTCTTTAATCTGGCCCAAAGGGAAGGAGATTCCTGAGGATCCGCCTCGGCAGGATTGTGGTGAAGGAGGTGCCAGGAGAGAGCACACACCATCAAACCCCGGGAAGAGAGGATCGCAAGGACAAGGTCCTTTGCCGTGCCGATATCAGTGAATGTCCCCAAACATTTTGGTAATAGATGGGCTTGAAGACTGGAGAGACACGTTACAGTACGCTCATGGACACTAGATGGGGCAAAAAGAGCGTGCACCTGCCGGAGGCGATGGCTTCCTCGTAGGCCTGCCACTCGGGCTCGTGCAGCAGCTGCCCGTTGGCGCGCGACCGCGTGAGAGCGCGCACCACGCTCCCGATGTTGGCCGCATACTGCTTCTGCGGCGCCAGCGGCTGCTGCTCCGGCTGCTCCGCCGACGGCGCGGGCGGCAGGGGCTCGTCCGCCTTGCCGCCCCAGCCCACCGTCTTTGCCAGCGCACCCGCCCGTATCCGATCTGTTAGACACAACACTCAATTCAAGTATGGGGCTTGTCAAACAATAAGATTTCCGCTCTTCGTTGGTCCACCACATAACGCATTCAACTCCAATAGTGGGTCTGTTGAACAAAACATTATCCATTTTTTTCAGGTCTGCCACGCATGATACGATTCTCCCTTGATTATCAGCCACCCTGCAACAATCTTTGAATCCACCCTGCAACTACAAAAACTGCCTGCCAGACAAAGCAAGATTTCAGCTGTGTCATGGTTATGACGGTCACTAAAGCGGGGCTATGTGGATTGCTTGCACAAAGTGTATAGGGGCAATGGAAACACCTTTCAGGGACGCCGCCCGTTTGCTGATTGACATCTCGTTGTTTTGGGTGGAAGGCTCCTTGGCGCTCCTGTACCAGCACACGCAAGCTAATCAGCGCTTGCAGCCACAAGGGGATGTGCCAAGACCACTTGGCACTCAGGGACTTCCTTCATCATGTGAAGACATTTGAGGGGCGGTCTGCTGCAGGCAAACCCTCTTACAGGCGATTGCAAGAGGATCCCACAACAGCACCTTTGAATAGCACGACATGGTATGCTCGAATGCAGGCGCGCCAGATACGTGCACGGCCAAACATGCGCCGGTGTCGGCCCTGAGGTGCATTAAAAAAGTGAGCACAGAAGTTGCAAATGGGATAGTCACTAAGGCGCTCACCTGACGAGGAGGGGTGAGAGGGTGGGCAGGGAGGAGGCCATGGGGAAGGTGTTGAACCGAGCGCTCCAGGCGGCGTCCTGCGGCACGCTCATGGTGGACGCAAACTGCGCCACCCCAATCTCCTCGCTGCCCGACCGGCACATGTCGCCCCCACCCGCCAGCAGCGAAAGTTCCTGCCACAAACGCACCACCATGTTCTCAACAACCAGCTGCACATAACTGCAAGGTGTGCCGTAGTGAAAACCTGCTTTATTGCGATGCTGGTGTCGCAGACTGCAAAGTTTGTGCACGGCACCCTCTTATTGAGCGCTCCTGTGCATGAAAAAGAAGCTGACGAAAGGAACAATGCATGTTGCTGTGACAATAACCACCTTGGCCTGACAATCAGCTTCCTGCACACCGTGAGTGCCTGCTTTCTCACAATGGTGAAGAGAAGCAAGGGTTGTGGCGTTCAACCAGCAGAGGCTACTAACGCATACACAGAGGGAAGGAAGCAGGGACACACCTCGGCCTCGGCGGAGTACATGCGGTGGGGGGACTGCAGCCAGATGTCCTTGGCAATCTTGGGCAGGCAGGCCCAGATCACGTCCTCCAACAGTGCTTCGTCCCCGGGCACCACGGGCCCCGCCAGCTTGCGCAGCGTTCGCGCCGGCACCTTCTGCTGCAGCAGCAGCCGCAGCAGCGCCGCCCACGGCCGTGGCAGTAGCAGGCTCGATCCCAGCGCCGACGGCGGGCTCAGGCCCCCCTGCAGGCAATTGCCAATTTAGCCCTTCCTACATCTACAAAACCATTACGGGCTCTCTGATCGGAGCTCTCTGCAGGCAGATCACCCTGTTTGGTCATAATCTTCTGCCAATTTACCGCCCATTTATCAGCAAGTGAAGGAAAGCAGAGGCAGAGGAGGAGAAGAGGAGTGAAAACAGAACACACTGCCAGCTGCCTGATGCAATATAGCATCATACACAGAGAGGAGAGACACAAGAGCCCTTTTCTGCTGGTTGACATCTGCTGCCAGGACAGCGGAGCTAGGCAAAGGGTGGGTGCTACTTGATTTGCCTTCAGGGGCTGACTCATCTTTGTGTTCCAGTCATTCAGATCAAAATCACTCTCATTCTGTACAATGGCACACAAGACTGCGAATGTTTGTCAAGAAGTAGTTCACCTGGGGGAAGGGCCAGCGGCCGCCGACGAGGTTTTTGAAGGCGGCGAGGCGGCGCTTGGGCGGCCGCTGCTCCACGGTCTGCGTGGCGTCCACGCATGCCAGGCTGCCGTCCTCGCCCGCCACAACGATCACGCTACCGCCCCCGATGGGCGCCGGCAGTGGCACCCACGCCAGATCTATCACCTTGCCCAGGCGCGCGCTCGCCGCCACACTCACCGGGCCCTGCCAAGGTAAAAATCTAAGAGATCGTTTTTTTGCCTTACACTTGCCTCAACTGTACATCATCAGACGGCTGCGGTCACCGGGCCCTGCCAATAACATGCATGCTCCCGCCACCTGCATGTTTATCTACTCTTGCTTGAACCTGGGGGCCACTTGCACCGTGCAATAGGCTGCCAGGCTAGGATAGTGCAGCCACGTGAAATGGATAACGTTGCCCATTTATTTTGCAATGAGCCCTGCTTTGGGTGATGGGCGGAACAGACAAAAGGGCAGCAGCCTCACAGAGGCTCTTGAGCACACGCAGTCATGCGGCCGCGTTGCATGTGCTTAAGAAGCAGTCGCCGGCACGTATTGTTGCATTGTTCTCTTTGCAGTCTGGCCAAAGGAGAAACATCCAGCAACACACAAGAGCAACATGGGTGAAGGGCAGTACCGGTTTGAGGTCGTTGCGAGCGTCTAGCTCCCAGATGCCAAAGGTGCCGTTGGCAAACAGCACGGAGACGCGCGCGTTGCCCATGCTGCTCATGCTGGATGACCCGCGCGTCAGCTCCTCTGCAGCCGGCGGCGCAAAGTGTATCCTCCTCACAGGGCCCTGCAGGGTCAAATGCGCCGGTCATTTGTTTGTCACCTGCACTTCTGCGTGGATGCCTGTGTCACATGTTCCATGAGCTATCGTGTCCTGTATATTGTACTTAGCTGCACAATTCTAGGCTAACAAACAAACTTATTTGTACTCTCAGCCTCCTCTCACCCCACAGCCTTTCCCATTTGTACCGGCATCCCTGCCCTTTCAAATCACCACCAGGACCTCCTAGAGACCTGGAGATATTAATTTGCACAGATCTGATGTTGAGGGACATGTGTGTGGCCAGTAGGGGGCTTGACTTTATAGATGCCCTTGCTATATTTTACATTGGGTGTGCTATGATCTCGCACACCTGTGTGGTCTGCACGGTGGAGATTCTCCCGGTCTGGGTGTCCCATCGGTTGAGGCTGCCTTCGGTGTCACCCATGATGACTAGGTGGCCCCAGGCTGCGATGGCCGTGGCAACGCCCTCTGACGAGCTGGACATGAGGCCCCACGACGGCCGCTTCGGCTTCGTATCTGTGACCTGCAACACCGGAAGAGCAAATCACATGCAACGCTAGGTTTGTAAGGAGAGACACTCATCAGCCTAGTTCTCGATCAGTCCATCCCACCCATTTGCCGGAGGATCCATACCTGCCAAACTCGCAATTTTCATGCAATATTACTCGCAGTGTTGCAGATTTGCTTGGCAGGTACGGAGCACAGGACAAAAGGGCGGGTTTCAACCCTTGCGGGTGCCAAATGAGCCGCTACAAGGAAATGTTTGCGTTGCATTCCACGCCTCCAATGCAGAGAGGTTAACAACGGAGAGCCAGCATTTGCACCGTGCATGCTCCATGGGCAAAAGCCACAAGAGTTAAGGAAGATGCCACACCTTTCGTCCCTTCACTGCCAGCACGCCGACGCGGCCGTCGCTCAGAGCGAAAGCCAGCCGCTCTTCAGGGCCCGTTATGTCATTCTGAGCAGCCGAGGCCGCCCCCTCCTGCCCCGATCCGCCTGCCGCACCAGCCACCTTGATACGTCAGTGCACAGCTGCTACATACTCTCGAGCAATCAGTAGTCAGCATGTGTGCTCTCTCAGAAAGACAAAGAGTAGTCAGGAAATGTGGAGGCACGATAGCAATTCAGCAACCTCTTTTTCTCTGTGAAACTTCCCACCACTTTCCACATTCAATACATCCAAGCAAATCTCTTCTACTGGAAGCACCGCCATTTGCTAGCGCCTATGAGAGCATATCTAGTATATCTAGGATATGAAAGTGCATCAATGGGGCTGTCATGAACGACAGAAAGCAGCGCACCGGTGGAGGGCCCCTCTGTGGCGCCCTGGGCGGCAGCGGCGATTTGGTGGTCGTCGGCTTCGTCCCAGTAGCCCATGAGGGAGCGTTCGCGCGCGAGTGGAGAGCGCTCCCAGACCATCCAGGAGTCGGAGCCTGCCGAGTGCCAGGTGGCCAGGTCCCCCGGCAGCACCCACTCCACCGCCGTGAAGGGCAGGTCCAGCACGCGGATGCGCGTCGGCTTTGTGTTGCCGCCCAGCTGCGCCACAGCACTTGCATATCAGCCCGGGAAATTTTTCCTACATGCATTTGCAACTACAGTACTCAGAGCTGGTACTTTTTGAATCATCATATAGAACATGGGTTTCACCACCTTGAGCCGTACAACTCATGATCACTCGACAGGCATCAGTCTCTAAGTCTTCATCACAGCATGCATTGGTCGTATGCCTCATACATGTGAAACCTTAGGGACGTGCTTGTGTTGGCACATAGCCAAAGGCACAATCCCAAGGTCCCAGGAGGCCTAACATTGTGTAATGTAAATGTTAGTACACCTTCCAAGAGAGGAAGATATAGAAATTGATAGGATATTGATAGGCGCACCGCCCAGATTTCGGAGGGGGCGCCGCGGAGGAGGATGAGGAGGTAGCGGCCGGAGGGGGATGCGCGGATGCCCAGCATGGGCGCGGCCTCGGGGCCCACCTCGCGGAAGGGCAGGCTGGCGCGGCTGCGCACGTCGGTGATGAGCAGCGTGTTGCGGTAGCCGTGCTGCGTCTTCTCGCTGCTGAACGACACCACGCGCGCCGACGGGCCCAGCCACCGCACGCCCCGCACCACGTCCTTGTGCGCGCCTGCGCAACCAATCAGTGCCGCTCAATGTCACAGTGCTGCCTGGCATCTCCAAATTGCTGCATTCATTGTCAATCGTGGATAGCACAGCAGCAGGGCACCGTCACCCCTAACCATCAGCCATGTCTCTCTATGAGGCTTCAGGCACGGCTGATGGTCGCACAGGACGGGGTTATGATAGTGCTGCCATTTCCATTTATGGCTGTGCCATGTTAGGAGCATGATAGACTTGCAAGAGAAGCTGCCACGTCACGGAAAACTATACATTATGAGCCATACAGTAGTGCAAGAGTGCAAGCCAGTCAAACCGAGCGAGACGGAGACTGTGCCCATGAGCGGGCTGACGGCGCCGCGCTGCAGCGTGACAAATTCCACGTTGCCTGCCGCGGTGACGGCCGCTAGGACGGCCACAGCGTCGCCGCCGCGGCCGGACGAAGCACTCGGTGGGCCCCCCGGCATGCCAAGCATGCCCACCCCGACCGCCACAGGGCACACCGAAAAAGTCGTCACGCTGTGCGGTAGCGTCTGGAGCAGGCCGAGCAGGCGCGGCTTGGTGGAGCCGGTGGCGGCCGGCGCGGCGGCGTTGGCCGTCTTGGAGGGAACGGCAATGGAGAACGCGGTCGGCAGCATCGTCGGCGCGCTCGGGAAGCCCGGCGCCGCCACATCGTCCTCGAACAGGTCCTGCAGCGGCACGTCCCACTGCCACACGTACCCCTCCTCGCTCACAGTCATCAGCAGCAGCGACTCGTGCGGCGAGGGGACATCCGTCGTCGGTATCGCCGCCGAGTACAGCGACGCGCCAATCGCGGCGCCGTTGGCTTCCACGGCGGCGGCCAGGCTCGGCCGCATCTGCGGCGCGGCCGCCGACCCCCTGTCGAAGGGCGACACTGGGTTCTGCTGCAGGGGGGCCGCCGAGGGCGCCGGCGCGTGCTGCTCAAAGACCGAGTGCGGCGGCGAGGCGGCGGCCGCTCGGAAGGTGGAATGGTCCGCGCCGGACGGCGAGGCGAAGCCGCCACTGGTGATGCGCTCCTCGAAGGAGTTGCGCGGTGCCGAGAGGGAGGAGATCGGGCTGTTGCTGGTGGTGGAGAATACGCTGGGGGGCGCGCGCGGGGCACCATCGTCGGACGAGGACGCCGCGCAGTCGCCCGGCGGCGCCGTCGAGAACGTGAGCGACTTGGCCGATTTGAGCGCGGACCCGGGCGGCCGCGGCGGCTTGAGCGAGCTCTGCCGCCGCACCATGGGCGACCGCGCCGGTGAGCTGGACAGCAGCGGGGCGGTCCCCTCCCCCCCAGCGCCCCCCGGATCCCCCAGCGAGTGCTGCATCGGCAGGCCCCCCGAGCCGCGCGGGGAAATCCCCCCGTAGCCGCCGGCGCTGGAGGACGCCGCGGGAGACAGGCGCACCGGGTAGCTAGTCAGCGGCCCGAACGTCTTTTCCAGATCCACCGGCGCGGCCTCGGAGGTTTCAGGCACGGGGTCCAGGCTGGACTGCGCGGTAAATATTCGGCCGAGGCTGCTCTCCCCAGAGCTGCGCCCGGAGATGCTCGAGCGCAGAAAGTCCGCCTCCTCTTCAGATGAGCGGTCTTCTTGCGCGTACGCTGACAGGGTGCTGCCGCCAGCGCCGATCAGATGTCCCTGCTGCTGCGCGCCGGACTGCTGGGTGCTCTCGGTGCGGCCGGCACTCTGGGGCACTCCGCTAGGGGCTGCTGCTGAAGTGGGCGCCTCGGGTGCGGCCCTGTGCGGATCCAGGCCGCTGCCGCGCTGCCCCAGGGTGTGCTTCTGCCAGCTGGCACCCTCACCGGATTCCCCCAGCACCTAATGCCATACCCCAGATGTCTTCACTCCCTTGACCTTGCACTTTAACGTGCTCACATACAGCGCCTCATCATGAAGAGAGGCTGATTGGACCATCAACAGCAAGCATCAGAAAGTTGGCAGGAAGAATCAAACATCAACAGGCTCCTAAAATCCCATGTTGGACTGGGAACAGCATGAAGCTGCAGGCGGGCTGAAAGTCTGACGGACAGTGGTCCGATCAGGCATTCTAGATCAACAGACTTGGCAGTGCTTGTTTTTTCATCCTCTGGCTTAAAAATATGATAGAGCAGGTGCGAGGGTGCGTGCCTGGCTCTCGCTGGTGAGAGTGGAGGATCCGGAGAAGGCGGACACGCGGCTGTAAATGGTGGACAGCTTGCGGCCCTTGGTCATCAGCGCGCGCGTGGCGGCGCCGAGTGAATTTGGCGGCAGCGAGTCCAGCGGCTCGAAGGTGGTCGAGGCCGAGTCGCTGCCTCGGAGCGCGTCGATGTCGCAGCGAACCCAGGCGGCCGCGGACGCGCAGAGCAGCGACAGCGTCGAGTTGTTGTTGACTCGCGAGGCCGGCGGCACCAGCTTGTGCAGCCCCAGCAGCGAGTAGGTCAGCTGCCCCTCTGTCCTCCGCCAGATCGACAGGCTGCCATCCTGCGGTTGCATTGCTGCCTTCTTTCAGCCTCAAGGTCCCCATCGCCCCTCTTTGGTTCCATGGCACCACTCCACGGACTCTTTATTTATGCAGAGCATGTTGTCAGAGCATGCAAACAATGCAGGTGAGCTCCTGCCATGAGTGACTTTAAGCAGCAGCAACCTTCAGGATCACTTCTATACACAGTACTGCAGTGCAAGGTGCCCACAAAGGGTGCGCAGAAGGGCCTCTGCAAGGGTCTGTGACAGGCAAACTTTTGCAATTCTCTGGCCTTCAGTAACCAGGTGACCTCTAGGTGGAGTTACATATTACAGCATGCATAGCAGGGATGTGCAAGGCAAGCCTGGCCCGGGCAAAGCGCCATCATAAGGTTTGGGAAAGATCTTGCCTGGTGGGAGGTGTAGAGGAGGTCAACGCCGCTCTCAGACAGGCCCTTGCCGACGTCCGCGTGGCCAAAGCAGCCCAGCACGTCCCGGAATGCCGGCCGCGATGTGGGCAGTGTCGTGGACGCCGCAGGCTGCCCATACTCCAGATCAAACACCACCACCTGTTGGTGCACAATCGCTCCCATCAACGACAGCCTCTCGTGGCATGGGACTCGGATGTGGGCTGTTGATGTTCATTGCATGCACAGGCAAGCTGTGCAAGTCTTGCACCAGCTGTGCAAGTGATGACAGGGCAAGGAAGCTGCTCATAGAGTCTCAATTGTCCCCTGAACCCCAAAACTCCATTTTTGTGAGAGCATGCGGCTCAAATGAGGCATGTTGCTGGTCAAGACGCCGCTCAAACCACACTTCATGATCATTCTCGACAGGCCAGGCACACTGGTGGCGCACATGAAAGGATGACACTAGCTGTACATAAGGCGTGCAGGGGAGGGCGCACCTCACGCGGCAGCAGGACATAGAGGAGGTCGCGGGTGGTGGAGAAGGCGGCGCGCAGGGTGTCCCCCGGCTTGCTCGCGCTCATGTCCACCTTGTACTGCTGCTGCTCGACGCGGTCACGCGCCATGTTGCCCAGCTTCAGCACGATCAGCGACCCCCGCTGCCCGCACAGCACCAGCCGCCGCGCGTCCCCAGGGTCTACCCTCACACTCGCCAGCGCGGCCTCTGCGCCGAAGTCCTTCCTCCACAGCGCCGCATTGCCTGGGAACATCAGCGGCGACATTCCTCTTAGCAACGCTGCCATAGAGGGAGTCTTCCTTCTTCTATTGGTGCCTCTTGCCCTCAGGCCACTGTCTCTGTGCTGCAGACCAGGCATCCCCGTTTCACCCCGCAAGGCGCTTCTGTGTGTTCACTGGGCAGACTGCCTGCTGTGGTGTTGGTCATTGCCTGCTCACAAGGAGGCTCCAGGCGTCTTTAAGAGACACTGTCTTGCACTTTCCAATGCCCTCCCTGTGAAGCAGGCTATCTGCTTCTCAGGGTCCAGAGTAATACACAATCCGTGAGCTGGGGCTCAGCAAGGGGATGAGTGCGCGCCTTGGACGTCCCAGACGAGGAACATTCCGTTGGCGAGCACGATGGCGAGGCGGGCTGGGTGGGCGCACACCCAAGCCAGGCCGCGCACTGCGCCACCCTTGCCCGGCTCTGTCCGCTTGCTGCCCACCTGGGCAGCCGTCAGCGGATCCTCCAGCGCTATCACCGGCGTCGCCGTGGCTATGTCCCACACCACCACCCGCCCCTCGCTGTCCCCGGACGCCAACCTGTCACAGCACACCCAGACTATTATCTTATTTTTATACGCGTTCTTGCCAGACGCAAGGTGTGGATTATTATCATATGATTTCCGGGCCAGAGGCAAGGTACGTATGCAGACAAGCTGCCCCTTGTTGGACTCGCCAGATCCAAGCAAGACCCAATTAATCATGGGCACAGTGCTCAGTAGTTGTACCGGCCCCGCCAGATGGGGGCACACCAGAATACGCTGTACCAACTCGCGTGTTCCTTAGTGCTTAGGGCTTTCAGCTTCACTATCTGTAGCTTGAAGGGCAGGCCCTATCCCAAAGGTGGCAGTGTCATGCACCCACTGCTTTGCGCCACCTGATGCTTTCAGAGGCAGTACGCAGGGAATAGGAATTGTCCAAAGAGGACAGTCAGACGAAGTGGAAAGAAGGTAAGAGTCACCTGAGGCCCGCTCCCTCCTTCATGTCCCTGGAGTGGCATTCAGGGCACCTGCAGAGACAGACAGGACAGTTGGTCATGGGTATGAGCTTCTTGAGCCACTACTGAAGCGTCAGCAATTCCAGGAACCTGCAAGAACTTACCAGCTCACTGCGGTGACCACGGAACTCCTGTGGGGACCTTGCAGCACACACGCCAGCTGCATCCTTCGAATCTGCAGGCCATACAGAACGTTAACAACCCAACAACTTTGTCCGGTAGTGCTCAACAAAACCCTTGACAGACATTCGATGGTCACGAGAGTAGCCTTCATCCCGTTCTCCTTCTCATGCCATAGCCAGTGCAAACATGCCAGGGTGACAAACAGCAATATCAATAGAGTTCTGTTTGAATGGCTCGTACATCCACAACCGCCACTGATGCCGAGACTCCATATGCGAAAGCTTCTCCTTGCAATATATCACAAGCTCCGCCGTTTGATTTCAGGGCAGGACCGGGCAGGAGACCCAACACATCCACAGCAGCCTGTTCAAGCAATTTCCTAGTCAGAAATTCCGGAACAAGTCAGATCAAATTTGATTGCTTCGGCAACGATTTGAGATAAATTTTGGCATGAACGGGGTTTCCTCCTCCATACTATGCCATTGGACACCCTCTTGAAAATGCTTCAGAGGTAGTTTCCATTAATGCTAGAACGACATGTGCTTCATGCTTCCTGCTCAATTGACTTACAAGCTTGGGTTTGGCAGATGTGATGCACGACACATGCAAAAGATGTCTATAATTTCAGTTTATTGTGCAACAGGGGAACCCACACTCATCAAGGCTACAACTTTGGGAACAACGTGCTCCAGGACTTATTGGGCTCTGCCCTGCTGCAGCAATTTTCGACAGCGTCCATGATTCGTTAGTACCACATCAATGGTATTGTACTTGTTCTCGACATGTCTTGTGCATTCCACCGTATGTGCCGGAATGAAGTTTGACGTGTGCGCAGGGAACGCCTCCCACCCCCCAGGTAAGTATACCCACGTGCCGGAATCCATCATGGCATGCATGCACCTTGGTGCCCACTGTCCACGAGGGCATACGGGTGATTGCAACTGTTGGCACCTGAATCGATGGGACAGCAGAGGAAGCCTCCCCTTTGTGCACAATTTCAAGTTGAACCTATCGATCACACCTTTGATGCCCCAATCGTTTTATATGAATATGCAAAAAGCATATAGATATCCTCGTCTAATTACTCGCAAAACATGGCTTTGGATGCCAGTAAGCCAGATCTGGGACAAATTGCTCGATCGAGCTTAGCCAAGGTGTCGCGTTTGCTTGATGGATGTCTTTTGTACCTCGACGGTGGAGCAGGAGAGGCAGTCGCAGCTGAAATCGGTCTTGAATATCTTTTGAGCATCGGTGTCGTCCATGTCTGCTCCCTGGAAACTGCATCTAGAAGGTGAACACATCTATACAGAGCCACAGTAAGCCTGAAGAGACCGGCATTATTCACAACCTGGCAGCGCTCTAAGGTTGAATTTGATCACATCCACAGGGATGCCGAAGCACACCAAATGCTCTCGGGAGCCGAGAATTATCCTATCGTGGCCATCACCACCCAGCTCTTGACAGCAATCCATGGGGCACTGATCAGACTGCATCAGGTCAGCAAATTATCCCCTGCGGCACAACCGCTCCTGCTTTCACTCTTCGTTGCCTATATGCATGCGCTTGACATCGTCTGAGCTATGTTGTACTTTCCAGGCCCATGAGCAAGCCAGTGCTATCACGGTGCTGTGCTCCTCTTCTGAGGCAGCCCATGCAGGACAACCGGGAACCATGCTGGGAGAGCATGCTTACACTACATATCTCTCAGCATTGAAAGAGGTAGGGCAGTCATCCTTGGAAGAACAAGTTCCGATAGCGCACCAACAACAGCGCACCAATAACAGGACCTTTCCAAGGTTTTCATTTGTTGTCAATCGTCGCGCGACAAAAACAGGATTATGCACTCATGACTATGCCAATTGCAGGACTTGGCAGACATCAGCAGGAGGACGGGCACAAAGAGGGACAACACAAGCTTTCCAGCCTCTTTCAATACCCGCGTCGAGTACTTCCCTCTGCACACATGCGGCCTGGACTCTGGCAGCTTTGTGCTGCCCGCTGCCAGCTCAGCAGCAGTATCTGCTAGAATTGGGGCCCGCCCTGCTGGGTTAGCGCCGCCAGATGCACTTCCTGGTGGGTGCTAGCATTCATAGCAATCATTAAAATCTACATGGCCAGGAAATTCCATCTGCGCCAAAGCGGAGACTTTGCATGCCTTTTGTAGGGGGCTTCTGTGTTCACAATCTGGCAATTCCCCACTGGATACAGGGTACCACCGGGTTTCAATTAAATCCCGCAGGGTCCCTTTCTTCAATATATAGTGATCTGGACCAATAACGCAGTTGCGGGAGGCAGATACTTCAACAATCGGGGAAGTGCCTAGACGAAGCCTTTAATGAAGGGGTCGTCTGTGGCGCAGGTGACGATGGGCTGGATGCACCAGAGGCGACTGGGTTGAAGCTGGTGGCTCACTCCCTTCTGGGCTTCGCCTCTGAGCTAGGCGTGCGCTTGGACACATTCTCATTGGGCCCTGTGTCCAACCTCATAGGTACTTGGCGCAGAACATTACTCATACACTTCCTGTGAGTGTAAAGTTTGGTATCAAGCTCAGATCCCATGCCTCATAATTTGTGAGGCAGTAGACCTCTGCAATGACAGAATAAATGTTACTGAATAATGATAGTGCGCTGTGGTAGACACTTCAATGTAAACTTGACAGCGCGATAGCATGGAAGTGCTACATCCTCACAGTGCTAGTTTTCTGCAGGTGATGAGATCTGCGCCATGGCCGGCTCTACAGCGGCGAGCGAGACGGCAGCGCTTGTGCTTGTGGATCGCTGCCTAGACTTGGTCACCCCGCTGAGCCATACAGACCATGTGCTTGATCAGATCTATGGCACACTGCAGCGGCGATTGGCGGCTGGCAACCCCGCCGTGAGGTGGTTCTATCATCTCACATGGCAGATAAAGGGTGTCAACAAGGATGTATAGCTATTTTGTACAGTTCTAGCCTTGCTGAGCTCACATGCAATGATACATGTACAGGTCGTCTGATGTGGTTGTGCCACTTCCACACTTCATTGGAGTTGGGAAGCAACTGGGCGAGAGGGAGGCGCCGTCAACTCATGGCGAGCCACGCTCAATCAGTGGCAATGCAGAGGCGCAAGAGCACCACAGGCAGACCTCGACCGGTGCAGGTGCACAGCTCAACCTTTTGCTTCTTTGCTTGTGGATTATACTGCTCCCTGCTGTGCAAAGGCAGCTTCTAAGGTGCCAAGGTGTCACATGTGGCAGTGTCGCAGGGCAATTTGCTGGGCTTTGTCCCTATATCTCAACAATAACAACAACGTGGAGAGGATAGTTTTGCGCTGCAGCTCAGTTGAAGTACAAGGTGCATGCTTGCAGTCAGCACTTCGGGAGTGGCGCTGCAGGGGTCGCTGTATGCGCCGTCAGACGCGCAGATGGGCCAGTGGCGGGAGTTCCTGGTGACGCGGCAGGGCAAAGACGCTGCGCTGTTCCTGCGCAAGTGGCTGCGCGAGGCTCTTCGCAAGGCCGGCATCCAGACCATGATGCGCTTCAAAGCAGGTGCATCCCCTGATTGGCTCAGAGACTAAATCAATTCTGTTGAGAGGCCCATGAGAGGGGGATGCCTGCACGTAAGCCATCCAGGATAAACCCTTTCACAGGGGTCTGTCCATTCACGATGAGTGCCTCCAACCATTAATTCAGGTGTTCAGAGCCCCCTGCATGCTGAGGTGTGCAGAGGGCAAATAAAGGGTTCTGCAATGTGGCAGGGACCGTACCAGCAGAGGAGTTCAGGGCGCTATCTGAGCTGCTGGCAGCAGCGCCGCCAAAGGTGTGCTTCGGCCACCTGGGCATCATGCAGCTCGGCTGCGCGGCAGCCGCCGCCCTCAGCGGCCCCCGAGCAGACAGATGGGCGCGCCTCGCAGAGCTTGAGCAGGAACTCATCCACCTGAGCGCAAATGGTGCGTTTACTCATCATCCCATACTCCTCCCATGCAATCCTTCATGTGCCACTTGCACAGGAACAAGGGCCCCGCAAGCACATGGCCCTGGTTTGTATGTTGTAGGCGTATGTTGATGAAATTGATCTCTCGTTGCTTTCAGGTATGGATGAGGAAGTTGCGGAGAAGCTGTGTGTGGCCATCTCAGAGGCAGCTGGCGAGAGCTCAGACGCAGGCATCTCAGCGACGGACGCACTGGGGCTGTGTGTGGTTGCTCTGGCACTCGCCAGCAATGGCGGTGCGCAGCGGGCAGGCAGCTCTGAGCGCCTAAGATCCAAGATGTGCCAGGCCTTTGTGGACGCTCTTTTGGAGGTGAGATGCATGCACCGCTAGCGAGATTACAATGCCATATCTCTTGTGTCAGGTGGCAGCATGCGGTAAACTGCTGTGTGGCTTGCTTGTCATTCTCCCAGTCTCACAGCACTTTGCAAATGGTGCAGGGGAATCTAAAGCCTCAGCATCTGGGGCTGCCAGCCAACCTCTGCTTGAGCACCAGACAGGTGGAAGCAGGGGACAGTGAGGCTGATGAGGAGGCCATATATGAGGCACAGGCACTTCGCCTGGAGCTGACGGACAAGGTAAGCTCGTCCAGATGTATGAGACAACAGACAGCTTGGCTTACAGTTTAATGAATGAATATAAGACCCAGCAGCTTAAATTATCATTCAAGTCTTGTTAGCTTATTGCAGGTCACGGAGCTCTTGATGAAGCTGCAGAAAACAGCTGCCGCGAGGTCCCGCCTCAAAGACATGCAAAGGTGGGTATTATGCCTTTTCTGGCTAAATGGTCAAATCGGATATTTACTGTTGTGATCATGCTGGATGGGCGCAATGCTCAGGAAGGTCTGTTCTGAGCAGGTATCTGGAGCATGGGGCGGGCAGCAAGGGTGTCACGCCACTGCTCAGCCAGCTCACCAGCCGCATGCTTGATCAGCGGCCAATCCCAGATATGCAGCACAACAGTGCATCGCTTGGGTGAGTGCTGTAAGGGACTGGCATGCACGTGCAAAGCCAATCATGTCTCATTCTTGGCTGCCCAAATATGCTTGAAGCTTGAGCAGCTCAAGCAAAGTTTTGGCATCAGGGAACATGGAGCATGTGCATGCGCATGCAGGGGACTGCTGAAGAGTGGGCTGGGGCGTTTTGGGCTGGTGCAGAAGCAGCCACAGCCTGGGGATCACAGCACTGTAATCATATTTGTGGTTGGTGGTATCTCTGTGGCAGACTTGAGGGAAGTGAGACATGTTGTTGCGGAGAAAATTACTGGCCAACCAGGCAGGGCATCAGTGAAAGTGCTGGTAGGAGGCACTGCCTTGATGTCCCCCCACGATATTGTGGACGGGCTCTTGAATTAAATTCAGTACAGAAACATGCAATGGAGGGTTGAATTGAAATTGCGCGCCTTAATACAAAAATGCCCTTAATTCCCTCCGGCCAAAGAATGGTATGCGGTGAAAAATAATTCAAGTGACGAAACATACAATACGCAAATTGTTGGTAGATTGCAGTCCTCCATGGCAGCAAAGTTGGGAAAGATAGCACTTTTCAAATAAAAAAATGCCTATTGACAGCAACAACACTAGTATTCACGACAACAACCTAAGCTAGAAATTGCTGTGGTGTCCCAAAGTCTACAACACATGCGCAACCTGCCACACGCTATTCCAGCTTTCAGGCAGTGCGGGGCATTGGCACCAATAATACACCTATTCCTACTGCTCTTTCAAAGGGTCTTCTTGACACCGCACACAGCCACGGCAGAGGACTTCTCTCCCTCATCCAATGATGGCCTGCAGGGGGCGCAGCACGCGCAGGAAGGAGGTCGCAGAGAAGGGCTCCAGAGATTCCTCGGCCTCCTCGTGGATGGTGCTCAGGTGCGGCGGGGAGCTGCCGGCATCGCTGGAGGCCGGGCTGCCGCCGTCGGCCAGGCGTCGCGGCGAGGAGAGGACGGCCTGCAGGCGGCGGCGGTGCTCGTCGAGCTGCTCCTGCACGATACCCTCGTAATCGGCGCGCGCGCGCTTGATCACCGCCATGGGCAGGCTGCCGATACCGCTGAACGCCACCTGCCGCACATACGATACTTGACGTTCAGCAAACAGTCTTAACAAAGCACTGGCAAGCCATTCATTCGACGCGCGCCACCAGTGTTTTGCCGGGCAAAGCATTTCAAAAGGTTGTCACAGCAGCGATCCAGCACAAAAAGGATGATCCAAGGTGAGGGAGGGATCCTGCCTTGAGCAGGGCGTCGGCGTCGTAGCAGCGGGCGATGCGCCACTTGAGGCAGCGGCCGACCTGGCCGCTCAGCTTGGTGCTCTGCAGCGCCGGCTCGTTCATCTGCGCACACACAAGTCCGGATCAGCAACCATCGCAGAAGACATTCAGACTGCTGGGAAGCCATTGATCAGTAGGCAGACTGCAAGAGCACTGAAATGAGAGCGGCTCTTGCTTCATAAGATGCAAGAAGAAGGTACAGAAGATGATGAGCTATGCACCTTGAAGAGGGCGAGGCCGACGCGGAAGAGGATCTTGGGCCCCTCGAGCAGGAGCACGTCCCAGATGCGCGCGGCCGTCTCAGCCGGCAGCGAGGTGCAGAAGAGCGAGTGGAACCAGGGCGCGGTCACTTCCTCCAGGGGGGTCTCCGTGCGCGCCAGCTGCGCCATCGCCTTGGGACAGCGCTTGGTCAGCAGCGCATCCAGCACTCGCTGCTCCACTCCCGGGCCCTTGATGTTCTGCATACATATCCACTCCCACAGTCAGCCAGACCGCCCAATGGCTGAGTAGGAAGGAGCGGGTATAAGCACTTGCACTTCTCGGCAGGCAACCCAAATTGCACAGCTGGCTGCAAGGCCTCAGAGACAGAGAGTGATCTTTGTCACAGCTTGCTTGAACATGCGTCAAGGAATGCAGAGCAATAGAGAGGACCATTCTCCCTTTAACGGTTGCAGTGCATGCTAAAGGGGGAGCACCTGCAGGACGCAAGAGTGGGGCAGGCGATCCTCCACCAGGCCGACCAGGGTCCAGAAGGCGTCCTCCTCGCGCTCAGGGCCCACCACGATCAGCGTGAAGGCCGCGACGCACGCCATGCCGCGGCCCAAGCCCCCAGCAGTCGGGCACTGCAGCTGGAACGCCTGCAGAGACATGCACTCAATCATACCTTGATGATAGCACAAGAGCCGCCTTCTTGCCAATCACTTCTCTGGGAAACACATCGTTCAAAAGAAGAGGCTGCCAACAAGCACAATCCCAGGAGCTATACTTGGACCAGAGCAGATGGAATTCTAGCCGCCGGTAGGGAGGAGGATGGGGGGGTGACTCACTTCCAGCAGGCGCAGCACTGCGCGCATGCCCTTGGCGGAGGACACCACCGGGTGTGTGCCGAAGGCCCGAGTCAGCTCAGCGCCAAGCTCGGCGGCATCCACTGCCCCTGAGTGGGCCGCCGCGGTTGCGCGGCGCAGCAGGGAGGCGTAGTGGCGAGGAGGCGCGACCGCCTTTTTGGCGGCACCCCCGGAGAAGCGCAGCCACAGGTTTGGGCGCAGCTCTACCGGGATACCTGCCCGCACCAGCGCCTTGAGCGCCTTGGATGGGCTGCTCAGGGGCTGGGCTGGGTCGTAGGAGCTTGTGTCAGCCTTGGCCCACCTATTAGCCATAATCGTCTCCCGTGCGGCAGACGCCTACATATTGCACAGTGGCATCTCAGCAGGTGCAGAGTCACGCCTTTATGGACAGGTGTACTTTTGCTGCTGACCAGGAAGCTGCCTGAATGCCAGTGTTCTCTCTCTTGTTGATTGCTTGACCACTCAGGGCGCTTAAGGCACTCGATGTTTAGCCCTACATAAGGTCACTGAAGGACAGGCACATAGTCTGCTGCACACCAAACGTGTTGACTGCCTGAAGTTCTGCCATCGTCTGTGGGCGCACAACGTCCCCCGGCGCTTCAGGCAAGGCGAGAAAAGATATTGGCTTGCTGAAGGCATCAGAATCGCCTGGCTGACCCGAGAGCAACGGCCCAAAGCAGTGGGGCTGTGGGGTGGGCCTAGGACTTTTGGCAGCGGGAGAAAGGACGCACCCCTCGTGTCCTGGTCTCCTCGGCGCTCAGCCCCGCAAGCACAAACCCGTAGCGGTCCGCCAGCACCGCCATTGCAACCATCGACGAACTCTAGAGCCTGGCCGAAAGCCTCGAAGCCGCCCTCCAGGATGCTACTGTGAACGCTGGCGTCGTGTGGGGTCCCCACCATTCAAAAGCAGAGGTACTGTGTGGCAATTCTGCGAGCGATACAGCTTTTGGAGAAGCAAGGTGAAGCCTGTTGAAGTGTTCAGGACGCGATCCACTCACGATTTCGCCCTCGTGAAATAGGAACGCCTCGGAGACATGACAGTGAGTCAGCACCAGAACGTAGAGCTCACATTCGTTCTCACGCTCCTTGGAAGAAGCTCAAGAATTCTTGCGTAGAACCAGGGCGTCATTGCATTTTGCTTTTTTCTGGACAGACATAAGTGATCAGCATAGACTAGTGTAGCCATATCTTGAGAATCGCAAGCTTATTACACGCATGTCTTCTCACTTTGTCTTAATCGCGTAGCCGATTCGACTCGTAGCATGCGCAAAGTCGATCTTTGTATAGATTCTTGTCATCGTTCCTTTACTGGCCGCTTAGATATTCCTAGTTCAAGTAATATACGACAGCATCGGCAGCAAAGGCCTGTTTCCTGCAGTGCTGCGATGACATTGCTGAGCAATCCTGTCTTGTTGGGCACTGGTATTGTTGTTGTGACAGCCTTGACGGCAGCCACAATCAGCGCTAAGAGGAGGAGCAAGCTGCCTGAGCTGTTCATGCAGCAAACAGCCTTTAACAGAGCTGTGCTGTCCCGATGTCCAACCATCAATTCCCTATATGATTTCTTTCCCTTCATCAGCCTGAACGGGTATGCGCTCGACATCTCGCTGCCTTTTTGTCTCAGGCCTTGGACTTCCAGATCGACCCTTGTTGGCAGCCACATCAAACAAATTGGTGCTTGCAGGCACATAGAAACTATCCTGGCCTCAAGACTGAGGCGGAGCCCCGCCCTGGATCCCTATGCTCGCAGAATCCTGAGGCTACCGGATGGCGGCAGTGTTGCCCTAGACTTTGAAGACTTTGAGCACGTGCAGGACCTCCCCCAGGATGCACCTGTGGTCATCCTGCTTCCAGGTTTGGTCTCCTGTTGTCAAGAAGTGCTGTTAGATAATATGACAATGATGACCGGCCAGCCTTAATTAGAGCTTAGTGGTGTTGTGTGGTCCGTGCAGGCTTGACTGGGGGCTCGCATGATTCATATGTGAAGTACATGGTGCGGGCATGCCGCAGAAAGGGGCTGCGAGCGATTGTGTTTAACAGCCGTGGCACGAGTGATGGCCCAGTGACGACGCCCCAATTCTATTCCGCCTCGTTCACCGGAGACATGCGGTGTGTGATGCACCCTTAAGTGCAGAGACAGATCATTGTCTGTTGTGTTCCCAATCCTGTCCTTGTGGTTGAGCAAAGGCACAGCTGTATAATGGAGCCTTCACAGTGCTAACTGTCTATGTGGTTCTGGCAGGGCTGTGGTCAAGGAGGTGCAGAGCTTGTTTCCTGACTCTGCTCTTCTGGCAGCGAGCTGGTCACTTGGAGGTGAGCACACACATTCAAGAATTTCATGGCACATTAACCTTCTTGCAGTCCCACCCCAGATTCGCTTTGATATTGCGCGTCATGGTGAGACTTTGAGCGATAGTTATGTGTGCAGCAAACATCCTGGTGCGGTACCTTGGAGAGGAGGGTCCGAAGACTCCTATCTCGGCTGCCATCTCCATGTGCAACCCCTTCAATCTGGTAAGCAACCCCCTGGCTTCTAATGGACACCAAGACACCATATTGTGAGCTCAAAAGCTCACAGTTTTATCCCAAGGTGCATGTCTCATGACGGGCAGCTAAGTGACCATATACATGAGGGCTGCAGCTGCTGGACAGAATTTATGGCTGTGGGGCACCATTGCAGGTGATGTGCGATGACAACTTCCACGTGGGCTTCAATCGCATATATGACAGGAACCTGGCGGCCTCGCTGTGCAACATATACAAGCGGCACGAGCATCTCTTTGAGGGGATTGGTGGAGATTACCAGCTGGACCTGGCGGCCGACAGCAAGACGATTCGTGACTTTGATGACGCCATCACCAGAGTCTCATTTGGGTGGCCCAGTGTTGATGCCTACTATGCAGGTGAGGGTCCGTGGTCTGCACCCAGACATGGTGGGAGGGTCTGCCCATTGCACACTGTATCTTGTGTAGCGTGCATATGACGGCCTGTGTTCATGTCGTTGGGGTGAAGCAGCCATTCACTTCCTCAGTCACGTAGCTGATGGGCTGCACGGCGCTGACGTGAGCCTTGCATGGCACATGCTGAAACGGGTGAGCAAGAGGCTGGTGTGCTTGCAGGCTCGTCATCATCCCTCTCTGTACCAAACGTCGCCATACCCTTGCTGTGCATTCAGGTGCGGCAATGCCCCTCAACACGCATTTAATGAAGCGTACTTCACCGCAGTATCTTGCTCTGTCAGAGGGCTGTGCAACACACCTTCCAAGGCTGGTGCATGGAGCCTGTCTTGACTTGCCTTGCTTTTGCATCAATGACTCAATGACAAGACCAATGAGCTTCAGGTGACTCCCACATGTCCCTTTTATGTAATAATAATGACTTTCTTTGAAGAGGGAGACTTGGCATGAATGCAGGCGGAGGATGACCCCATTGCAGTGAAGGGCGCCATCCCCTACGAGGCACTGGCAGACAACCCAAACTGCACCCTTGTAGTCACTCCTGGTGGCGGCCACCTCGGCTGGGCAGCAGGGCCTGAAGGGCCGCTCAGTGAGTGACCTTTCCATTGCTTTCTCCCTCAAAGGAGACTGCTGCCTAGCTGTACTGACGTGTGACTGGACTGCTCAATCTATTGTGCACACTTGTCTCTTCTATGTCCTGCCACACTGGGGCCTGCGCGGTGTGCTGCAAGCTTGCAGTGTCTTCCTACAATATGATGCATCCCATCCTGTCCCATGCAATGTCTGATGCAATTGGCGAGGCTGTCAGAGGCCATGGTGTTATGTGCTGTTCAGGTGCTCCCTGGGCGGACAATGCCTCCACAGAGTGGCTAAACAGCGTGCTTCTGGAGCTGTACCGGCATGGGAAGCTGCCTGTGAAGCCATCAGAGTCCAGCTATGCGCGCGTTGGCGGCAGGCAAGGGGCAGACAGATCCGTGGAGCGCGCTACTGACGCCGAACCTGGCCAGTTGCTTCAACTTAAATGACTTGACAGAGATTTCGTTCACTGCTATTCATTAAGATTGCCTATTTTTTACCAGATAATGGATCTCAGCATACCTCTTGGAATCACAGATATCCCTGTATGTTCAACCGCTCAAGTGATTTGATCCGACATAGGTATAGTCCTAGGTAAAAGGTTTGTACAATCAAGAGTTTCAGATTAGAGCTCCGCGATAATCTCTTGGTCTATTTTGCAGTGATACTTGGGGCTGCATTCCAGTGTTGGATTTAATTGAAGACTCACTCATTTACATGCAATGTATACAACAGTGATCTCATACATAGCTATAGAATACATTAATGCAAGAGCTGCTGCACAGCATGCTAAAGTGTTAATACGTCGCATGTACATGGTACAAGTTTAGAGGCCACCCCACAAGTGAAGGGTGCTTGACCTCACATAAGCTTCTTCTATTCTGCGCTAGCTAGTGCTATAGCACGCTGCTATCATGTTGAAAATCACAGCATTAGCCACACCTTGTGTATGCACGCATTTGTATCGTCCTTGCCTAAGCAATGCAGGCCTAGGAAGCTGCCCAGACAAAATGCAATCACTCGTCCTGACTGTTTGAAGTCTCTCGCTCACAATGCACACTGATGGGCTCAACCGCTGATGCATTCGCATCAATGCTATACTGCACCGGCTGGCCAAGCACTTCCTTGGCTGATGAGCTCACCTCTGCTGCCTTATCAGGGCCTCCAATGCTCAGCTCACTGCCTGCCAAACTGCTGCTGAGGTGGGAGGCTTTTGGAGGCTGGGCACCAGTTGTTGTGATGGACTGTGCCATGCTATCTTCAGAGCTTTCAGTGTGGGAGAAGACAGCAACCTTAGTAATTGGGGAGCTGCTCCCTGAGCTCTCACAATCCCTGCTGGCCTCCCTCCTTGCTGCAATTGTGGTGGGTGAAGACACATCCTGCGTAGTGTGCACCACCGATAATGTCCGGATTGCATTTCCTGTCAACCGTACCATTTTATACTACATGCAAAGCAACAAAACATTTTGCTCTGGATTGACACTATGGTAATGGGAACATGAGCACGAGGTTTTGAGGCTGCAAGGCATGGGACCAGGAAGGGCCTCACTGATACTTCTCCTCCGCTGTGTGGCAGGGGCTTCAGAGCATCCCTCACGGGAATTCCTGCTGCAGAGAGCTCATCCACCGCCCTCTTCAATGCCCTCTTTAATGTCCTCCTCGCCCTGCAATTGAGTGCAGTGGTTACCTCATTGTCCCTGACAGGTTGTGGCCTGGACATTTGCTGTGAGCATGTTTGCTATTGCCCATTTCAGGAAGAGTCAGAGGCCCCACCTAGCGTTCAGCATTGGCACGTGCCCTCTGCTCCTCTGCATTATGCCTGCTATGGGCTGGCCCCTTCTGGTCTCCCTGGATGACTTCCCTCCTGAGCTATCGACCTGAATCATGCCGCATGTCTTGTGTCAGAATAAACTCCCCCAGACCTCGAAGCGAAGCTGGTTTGCATGCGAAGAAAAGGGCTTGCACATGCATATAGTAAAGCTTTACAAGCTCAAGGCGAAGCCTCATCAATGATCACCTTGGTTGCTACAGATATTGATTCCGGCGACATTGAGGCAGTACTCGCATCATCACTATCCCCCTTGCTGCCCCCTCGCAATGGCAAAACACCGTGAAACTCCATCAGGTGCTGCAGCTCTGTCACCTGGAAAGACACACAAATTTACTGGTCTGCGCGTATGCTTCCCATGCAGGAAACGGTATGGTACACCATTTGAGCCCGTGGATAAACGTAGTCATGCATCAGGTCTGACAATTTTGTTGATTGATGCACAAGACAACCTGTACCTAGCGCTGTTATCTGTGAAGGTATTATATCGGTCAGAGACACCAGGTATGACTGGGATCATGTCTCTTGAAATTCCGATGCAGTCAAGTGGTTTCAGGGGTCACCGCTGTCTGCACTGGCTCTGGGCCGCTCTGTTCGAGCTGCTGCATGGCGCTCCCCACGGCCCTGTGGTTGTGGTGTAGAGCCGACACAAACTCCAGGTTCATGATGCGGCTGTTGCCGGCTGCCTCCCTTGATGCCGGAGAGTGGGGACCCTGCAACCCACCACCCTGCCGTCATGACACCCCGATATAGATTGCAGCACTCTTTGCCACCATCAAAGTTCAACCCCTCCAGCTGACAGGTGGACCACATACACAGACAGCGACACACATTACATAAGACCCGGCCAAACTTTGGGCTTATTTATTGCGTAACTTTGATTCTCAGAATCAGCGCCCAGCATAAAATTTAGACACTCCAAAATGAATTTGGCAACACCAGCGAAATCATCCTGCCAGTAGCACTGAACACACTAGGGCAGTGAAACTGGGAAGCATTCTTGTTCTGTATGTAATGCAGATGGGGCGCTCAAACAGTGAAGAATCGTACGGGGCCTCTCAGACGGAGTGGATGTATACTACTAGAGAGGGAAGTCACCTGCCAGGACAGCAGGGTGTCCCATTGGGAGTCTGCGTCCGACTGCTGGGGCGAGTGCTGGCTGGCGCCCAGGGGCGCAGGTGAGGTGGCAGGCCGGAGTATCACCGGCACATGCACAGGGGGCGGCGGCGGCTGGAAAGCTGGCGGGAACATTGCCAGGCCAGGCTGAGGGGGCATCTGCTGGCAGGTGGAGGGCGACAGGGGCACATAGCCCCCAACGGGGTGAGTCATCGGGTGGGGTGAGTGATGCCAGGGAACTGGCTGCAGCTGCCATGTGCCGCCCATGTGGCCATGCGCGAAGGCATAGACGGGCGAGGCCGGCGCAGAGTGCATTGCTGGCGGCCACGGCGGCCCTCCCCCGAGGCTCACAGACCTCTGTATCACCTGCCTCTGCGCGCAGCAAGACAGAGCATAAAATGAAGTTGCCGGCTCGTCATCAGGCATGCGGCCAATTGTGCCAGGGACGTTTTTTAATGGAACCCCCTTGGTCGTGCGCAAAACAGCAGAGCCGGTTCAGGTGCTCACAAGTGCTGGGTTGTGACCCTGTGCTCATTGCATGGCTTTCCCAAGCGCGGGTTGCATGCTAGTTTGCAGATGGGCAGCATTGGCAGATATGAGGATGCTCACCGAGGGCCATGCAGCTGGTCCTACTGGCACAGTGTAGACCGGTGTGCCTGGGTAGCGGTGGTAGTTAGGGGAGTCGGTCATGTAGGCATGCTGATGCTGGTACCACAGGGCAGCCATGTTGCTGGGTGTGGGTGAGAGCACTCCCTGGCTCGGAGTGAAAGGCACTGCATCCATTGCAATTGAATGGCTTACTTGAAAGAGCGATGTTTGGATGACACGAAGGAGTAGGGTGGAATACGCAGCCTCAAGGGTGTGCTGGACTGAAGGCAGATTTCATACAGCTAGATGGGTAGGACAGAGGTCCTCTGGGAATAGACTAGGAGCTCTGGTGGGACGATCTATTGTCCAAACCGATTTTGTATATGCTCGGTTTCCTTTCAAGATGCGCCAAGTGACATTTCCTGCCTCTAATGACATTCTTCCTGACCACTCTGGTGAGCCCATCTTGCAAACTATCGACGTTTTGGAAGTCTCAATGGTGCCATGGACGCACCGGCATCAAGCTTTTGGTACAACTTCGGAAAATTTGTTTGCACGGGCGGTATCGATTTCTTTCCGATCTGCACACCCACACAACGCTTGTAGCTCTTGAGCGGCGGAATCCCGGACCAGCAACTGTGCCAACGCCCGGGTCAAACAGAGCTGAATGAAGACACAAGGTGCAAAACCGGCAGGGACATCGATTCTGGATTCATTATGTGCATCACTCATACATAAGACGATTTAGATCCAAGAATATGGTGAAGGAAGAAGCCCTACGAGGTGGTGTCCTGGGCTAAAGGAAGGAGCATCGACACGGAGCTTCGAAGGCGAAGCTCCGAGCGTCTTTTCCTGCTTATGTTCACTCATCGTTCATTGGGCTCCTCCGACAGCCTCCTAGAGACTGGAAAGAATAGAAACCGCTGCTCGGTTTGCAAGCCCGAGGTTACAAAAGGGTTTTGATGATCGAGAAAGCCATCATGATCGCTTTGATAATACTGAATATATGATAGGCTTCGTGCAGATTTTCAAAATCAAAGCAGTATTACCTCACATCTGATCTAATCAGGATACTTGAAGTGCATTTATTCGGACTGTAAAAATGCTGGCCATCGAACAGAGCCATGGTTGCACAAGCCGTGCATATTACGCCTTCCAAAGACATGCATCAATACGCAGACCTTCTCTAAAAGCTCACAGGGTTGCTTCCTGCCTGCCACAGTGCGTTTCCTCCTAAAATACGCTGACTTGGTCAACAGGAGTATAATCTTGTGGTTGCTGACAAACTAGTACCAGATCATCACCACATTGTGGAATCGCGAACTAGAAACCTGACTTAACAACGCTCAAATCTTCCACGAACGCAGGAGGCTGGCGTGCAGACTCAGTGTCCCTCAGGGGGCCAGCACACAGCAGCACTCAGCGAGCCCAATTCATGCTAGGTGTCAACTGCAATCAGGCAAACGTGCCTCTTCTCGCACAGCCACTGGTCTCAGCTTGCATGAGAGCGCCAGCGGCCAGCTGAGATCTCCTGCACTGCTAGCAGCAGTGCTGGTGCCCCTCCTGCAGCAGGGGTGGGCCAGAGCAGACACTCTAGAGGCCGCAGATGTGAGTACCGCTGTGCCCACTGACTACCTCATCACCGGCATCTTCACCGTCGTCATTCTGGCTCTTGTCATAGTGACCGTCGGGGTGGGTGGAGACCTGACCCCTTTTCAGAATGAAAGAATGCATTTTTGTTGAAGAGGATCGATTTTGACCTTTCCTTGGGCTAGAATCACCGCTATATCAGTGACTGGGTGCTCTCGCAGGTCGCGTACCTCTCCCTTTCGTCCTTTTTTGACAGCAGAGCTGAGGAGGAGGACAAGAAGAAGTTTGAGGTTGCACAACGAGACAGGTGACTGCCTCTCGTTGCTCCTCTGAGTTTTGACCCTTCTTGGGTGAGTTCATTTTGGGTGGATGCATGCATGCCCAGAACCTGCCTTCAGATTGAGGCATTAACTGTTGCCTCAGCTATGCCCCCGGCTGGCGCGGGGCGGTATAACTACCGAGCACCGTGCCCATGGTAGATCGGGTCTTGCTTGGATATGGCGAGTCCAGCAAGGGGTAGGATTGTGGCAGCCTTTAACTGCAGCTCGTCTGCAGGATGTATCTAGCCTTATGGCAGGAAAAGCGTGTAATGATAATAATCATAATGATGTATGCCTGGCATGCCTGTGCTGCAGGGATTTGCAGGCGTTGGGAGTGCAGCGGCCGAAGCGCAAGCGTGCGCCAGATGAGGCGATCAGAGGGGGAGGCAAGGGATTTGGGAGCTGAGGAGGATCTGCTGCCCACACACAGTGCCAAATTTGACTATTTATGGTACAGGACACGCCATGCTGCGTAGTGTGCTGGGCACAGTGTTTTGTACAAGAATCTTGAGCGATGTGTCTGACATGGACATTGTCTACAAAGTTGAGCAGGGAATCTGGTAGATGCTGCACAATTGAAAGAGCGATCAGTGCAAGATTGCATCTTGTGCTGATAATTCAACGTCCACGGGTGGCTGTGCAATCCAGTACCAATCGCTGCAAGACCCTTTTACACCTTGCAGAGTCAGATTCTGCAAGTCAGAAATTCTGACTCAGAAACCATGAGTTGATTGTAGCATGCACAGTCTGACTTTAGAGAGAAGTCTACAGTCGAACAGCAAAAATCCCTCTGTGGCAGTCGCTTGAAAACCCAATGGCATTCCGAGGACACATAAAAGCATGAGGATCACTATTTCTACCTCCTGCATCAATCCACTGCCTTCTCGTTGAGGCCACATGTATAAACACTAGCACTGGGGGTCCAACCATTTGCTTGCTTCCATCTGCTACTTTACACTCAGCAACATTCACAAGGGGGTCCTGTACAAAAATCTACATGTCTCCTTTGCTCGCGTACACATCCTTGTAGCCCAATCGAGCATCAGGTTCAGCTCTAGCCTGCACAGCGCTTCGATGCCTGGCAAAACGCCTTCTGCCATAAAGGCATCATACTTTATCAAAAAATGCATGATACAGCAGACAAACAGAACTCAGTACGAGACAACACAGGCAGAATCGAGCCAGTGTGTGCAAGATCAGTGGGTGTGGCGGCTGCCATGAAGGTGATGGTGGCCCCTTTGATGGCTGTGATCGTGGTGGCTGGAGTCCTCGGGGGTGGGCTGCCAGAAGGTGATGAGGCCTTCTTTGTTGGCGGAGACCAGGGGCGTTCCCTGGGGGCTCCAGCATGCCGCCTGCACGATCTGCGCGCTGCCCTGCTCCCTCAGCGTCTTCACCAGGTTCCCCTTCTCCGTCTGGAGTAGACACACACAGATCTTTCAAGCATGCTGATTTGGAGTAATACACCGGGGCAACACATGGAAGGAAGCCCAGTTTAAACAAAGTGAGCTGCACCCAGTCCCACAGAGCATAAGGAGACGTGGGACACATGATGACAGGTATATTAAAACTGCTAGTTGCATGTGTAGGCTCCCACACAATGTGGAGACACTACTTCACATCCCATGCCGCCATTGATGTAGTCCACTGGACCCTATTGATGTGCCAGCTTATCTCCTACACAGTATCGCCCCGGGTGTCTATGCACCCCCTCATGATCATATGCTATATTTTATAAAGCGAGCCGGCACCCCAGGCGCATGCCAGCCGCAGCAGCCACCCCTTACCTGATAGGAAGAGCGCGCATGCAAGAATGAAGGGAACTTGCTTGAATTACAATCCCCTGATGAGTGAGTGTGGGGAAGGGGATGCGGAGGGGGTGGGGGTGGGGCGCACCCCCCAGACAAAGACTGAGCCGGTGGAGGATCCTGCGGCGCAGTGGCGCTCGTCGGGGCCCAGGCAGGCCTTGCTCCAGACGCCGCCCACGGCAAAGCCCGGCGCGGCCATGGACGGCTGCACCTGGAAGCTGCGCGCGTCCGTCACCTTCACCACGTTATCCTTACCGCACGTCAGCACCGAGCCTGCGCAGCCGCCCACGATTAGTTCTTTTTTGCTGATTTATCTGCAGTCTTTCCTGAGAGCTATGCGACAGCTCGAATGATATGAAATAGACTTTGAGCTGCTAGGTCAACAAGCCTTTCAGGAGATGATGACTGAAGCCACATTGATGCAGACAGGTCCCAACACTTTTAACCAGTTGAATCCCCTGCTCGTCCACCATTTTGGGGAGGTGGCTAGTCAGAATATCAAAACCTAGAGGAGCATCCATGTCAGTGGTGCCCGTGCCTCCTGAAAAGCAGGCTTTCAGGACTTCTCAGGCCTGATGTTGAGCATGCACAAAGAGACTGTCCCCGCTGTCACCTTTCAACAAATCAGAATCGCCCATCTGCGTGATGCGCCCTTTGCAGCATGTCCGACAGTGTGCTAAGAGCCAGGGTGAATAAGGGGTTGGCGCGGCGCGCACCGCTGCGGAGGCCGATGGAGACAGATGTGATCTGCTGCGTGTGCAGGCCGGCCACCTCGTTGGCAAGCTTGCCCGAGCGCAGATCCCAGAAGCGCAGCGCGCCGTCAAAGTGGCCGGACACCACCGCGAAGCCGTCCATGGTCAGCCTCACGCTGTTCACGCTGGAGTGGCAGATCAGCGTGCTCGTGCAGTACCCCCTTCCCAAGTCCCACACCTGCGCCACCGCCCTTTGTAAGTCCCATCCAGCAGATTATCATATAGATTCAGGAACCATCAAGTGATGAGCCCGAAAATAAAGGAGACCATCATTTACGTCCAGCAGACCACGAATGATGCCAAGGACAGAAGGATAAGCTGCACAGAGCAGCACGCAGTCTGTATTAATAAAAGCTTCAGGTGAATCAACCACGCACATTGGTCCACACTGCCAAATTCTTTGATGCACAGCCAGAGCAAGCCGACTGCACTACAGAAAAGAGCACAGGCCTGTGCGGTAGGCCGCTACCTTGATGCAGCGGTCCGTGCCGGCACTGACGGCCCGATTGGGCTCCAGCGGGCTGCAGTCCACGCTGGACACCTGCAGAGAGCACTCCACCTCCCAGTCAGCCGCAACCTCCGTGACTCAGTCCTCCGCATGAGGATGATGGTGACCCGATGCAGGACCCTCCCCCCAAAGTCCAGACCGTTGCTCTGGCCATTCCCCTGCCGCTTGGTCAGCAATGGACGTGGTTGGGCAAAGGCAGCCAGCTCTTCTTGTAACCACCTCCTAGAGACTGGAAGCGCTGGAAGGCGAGCTTAATTTGCAGATTGGGCACAAAGAGAGCAGCAGCGGACCTTCTGGCTGTGGCCAGTGAGGGTGTGGCGAACGCGGCCGGACGCGAGGTCCCACATGCGCACGGCCTTGTCAGCGCCGGAAGCCAGCAGGTGCTTCTGGTCGCAGGTGAAGGCCACCTCTGTGACTGATTCTGTCATGCCCAGCAGCGTGCCCGTCTGGTGCCCGCTGCATGCGTCCCACAGCCGCACCACTTTGTCTGCTCCCCCACTCGCCATGCGCTGCCCCGACCTGCCAGCCCAGCTCCATAAGATACTCGTTCCAGCAGATGTAACTTTGGTCCTGGAGACACTGGGATATATATGCTGGGTATGTCCCCCCGGTGGGTATGTAAACAGACATTGCGTGCACTGACACATACTGAAAATTGTCCAAAGCTTAAGAAGGCTGTCCGGAATGTGAAGGAGAAGCAAAGAGCGCCCGGCCCTTGTGTCCATAGCACCGCGATTGCATGAATGCACCGTTTGTCTCCTGGCATGGCAGTGTCATGATGCACCATCGGCTGTTTAGCAATCAAGTTTGGATAATTGTCGGGATCACCTGTCAAAGGCGAGCGTGTAGCAGCCGCCCTCATGTGCAGGCACCGAGCGCAGAGGAGCGTCGGGGACGAGTGACTCGATGGCGCCGTGCATGACGCCCTTCGTCTTTGCCATGATGCCATTCACCATGCCCTGCACCGTCAATTGTCCAGTTTCATGAAAGTATGAGTGACACTGACTTCAATTACATGCGCAAAAGACTCAGATCTGCTGGTAACCCGTTCACTATTATGTGTCAGGCAGACATGCTACCTTGTAGCCACTCTTCACAGTACAGCAAAGCACTTCAACAGAACAAGTCAGGGATCACCGTGAGGCTGCCGGCGGGAAGAGAGTGGAAGCGGCCGACTTGGGACGAGGAAGCGGAGCTAGCCGCCGCGGCTCGCTCCATGTTGCGCGCATTGGTCATCATTTCCTCGCACATCCTATTCACCTGCAGCAGCACAGCAACCCCAGATCTCAGAAATATGTTGAAGAACGGTGGTCGTGAAATGACAAAGACCGCAATTTGCCATTTCTATTGGCCAAACGACAGATTTCAACGGAGCAAAGACATCTGAGCCTTCGACAGACAGATTGCTTGCAGATCGAAGGAAGAAGTCACCTCATTCATGCGTTCAATCTCGCTCATTTTCAGGTCGACCAGCCGCTTGGAGAGCTCAGCCTGCTCGTTCTCAAGCTTTGCTGCCCTCTTCTCTGCCGCCTCCTTCTCCTCCAGGCGCGACTGGATGGCAACACCAACGTTTATCAAGCACACAGGGTTGTTACTCACAGCAGACCAGCCTGCCAATGCACATCATTTTTATGCAGACCCCTGCATCTGATGGAGGTTCCAGCAAACAGCTTCTGCCGGAGGGCTGCACCTGCAGTTCAGCTGTGGCCAGGCTGGTGGCAGCCTGCTCCTTCTCAAGGGCGTCGGATAGCTCCTTGATGCGGGCGCGCATGTCTCGGCCCTTCGCCGCCAGATCATCCAGCTCTCGGGCCTGCGCCTCATTGCTGTCCCGCACGATCTGCAGCTGCCGCGAAGCTGCCACCAGCTCCTCTGCCAGCCGCGACTTCTCCTTGTACACCCCCGTCAGCTCCTCCTGCAGCTCTTTGGCCCTGCTCTCTGCAACCGCCACCTGCATGATCCAAAGCAATACACAGCAAATCCAACGCACATCCGAGCCTCAGTGCCCTGACCTCTGTACATCGCACATTTTGCACTGCATCTAGCCCGAAGCTGAAGACCGGGCATGAAAAAAAACTGTTTCCTTGAGGAAATAATGATGCAAGTCACAACACACCTTCTCGTTGCTCACTGCGGCATGCGCAGAATGCTCCACAGCTTGTTGCAGGGTCGCGTTTTCGGCACGCAGCTCAAGAGCCTCCTTCTCAAGTTGCGTATTGCGGATCTGCACCAACCAAAGTGAGCCACCCATCATACCAGAGGTTTGCTAAGCAAACATGTACATTCGATGGGCTAGCAGACACATGGACGTACCTTTGATTCCTTGCATCTCCTTAGAAGATTTTGATAGTCTGCAACGACATCCACGAAGCCAGAGGTGAAGGCATTCCGCTGCTGAAATTGGAGTACTGTGTCTTGCACTATGGTTGGACTGATGTCAACCTCCATGGCAAATGGCATCAAATTTAAATGCTTCTCACAAGTACATTAATGTGAGCTCTGACGTACGTCTGCCACATTTACATTTGAGGAAAGGATGTCCTTGTAAGGATTCAGATGAGATGGTAGCAATATCACGGGTCACAGAACAAAGCTCCTATATAGATACAGCTTGGCTTCCGACTTCTTCTGCTTCTAGATCGCTTGTTGCATTACATGTTTCGTCGGATCTGAACAGCAGCTTCTTTGTCCTCCTCACTATCAGTGACTCACCGCTTGCTAATCGTGCTCCGGAACTCTTGCTCTTACTTTTGCTCAAGAACAGAAATGGTCCACCACAACACTCCTTACTGTGATCTGGATCTAAAAGTCATCAGCGAACAGACATGCTTCTGTTGACATCTTTTGCCTGTTCCTTGAACATTGGACATCTGCAGATCATGGGCATACCGCTGTAGTTTGGTGAATCGACTAGCAACCAGCGCTCACTTAGTATGGTTGAGGACGGCAGTAAGATCAAGAGGAATAAGCCCATCTTGACCGATCCTGGCTCGGGTGACACGACAGGAACAACGACACGAAACAAGAAAGATGCAGAGGTGCGGCCATTTCTGTCTGCAAACACATGCTATAATTATCATGCAAGTACCATTCAAATTGTTTTGCCAGTTCTCGGTTTTCAAGGTCTGCACTTGGCTTTTTCTGGGGGAGCTTGCTCCTTGCTCCAGCCTACCAGAAACGACCTCATATCTGTGTGAACGTATCAGGATGCACCCTCAAAGCAGAGGGATTCGGCAGCACAGACAACAGGAAATGGAGCTGCAAGCGAGGCCAGCGATCCAAAGGAACAGGCTGCAAGGGTGAAAAGGAAGGGCGGAGAAGTGGATGAGCTCTTTGGAAAGCTTAAAAAGGCGTCGAAAACTAAAACTGCTGAGGTAGTACCATCCGTCATGATGACCATGCCTTTCAGGTTGCAAAGAATAAAATGAGAGGCAGGTGGTATTCATGATCATTAAACCCATGATCCTTGTTCCAGGCGCCTGACAAAAAGCCAGCAAAGCGGAAAAAAGCTGTTGGCAGCAAGGAGGACATTTTTGGGAGTGGTTCAGGGAAGGCGCGCAGGTGAGTGTCTGCTCATGATGTGCCTTAGCCGCATGCTTGCCCACAGTAAAACAAAGCCAGAGCCAGTACAGCATGCCGTTCCACCAGTAATATATATATAAGCACCATGCTTAATCAGCAGTGTCAAGGCAATCTCATGAAAGGAGGCGATCTCATGAAAGGATGTTGAACCTGTGCAGGAAAGATGCTGATGGACTGACTATCTACACAGAAGATGATCTAAAAGTTGGCAAGGGCGGCAATACGCCCTTGTGCCCTTTTGACTGCGAGTGTTGTTTCTGACTGGACAATGCTCGTACAAGCGCGCTGAGACTTCTCCTTCGAGAGAACAATGTGTCTATTGCAATTGCTTGACAAATAATTATAATATTGACAAGGTCACCCTCCAGCCTGGGTGCTCTTGTGTATTCGACAGGGACGTAGTCAAACATGATCTTGTTAATTGCTCGGTCTGGCTTGGTCAGGTCCTTACATTGTGCACACAGCATGCTTATCAGCATGACCACATGGACATCATTTGCATTGTGTCTTCCACTGCTGTGCTCCACATCTGGCAACTGTACTCGATGGGAGCAAAATTTGAAAGAATGTGGCAATGGCAGTGCTGCTATCCAGCTCAGCATGCTGGATCTTCCCAGTATAAATTAGCTACCTTGCTGCCTTCCCGCATATTGTACCCACAAGGCAGGGACTTTTGGCATGAAGCTGGACTTGGCTTCCAAATGTAGGATGCACTGGTCCAACTTCCAGATATAAGTGCATCCCTACATGATGAAAAGAATGGCAGTTCTCGACAAGAATGGCAGTTCTTGACAACACTCTTGATTACGCGCACATGCTGCATCTCCTTTCTGCAGCCACTAAAGTTCAATGGTGACAACTCAATCTGTCAACTCAACACCGTTTCTGCTTGCTTCCTTGCAATCATTTCATCAGACTGTGCTGCATATTGAACCCGTTCTTGCCGGTACCTGCGTAAAAAACCCCCCAAAAAAAATATGAGGCCACCTTGAGATTTACTTCAAACATTGCACTGTTTATGCTGAAGCAATAGTATTTCGTACCCTGCATCAGTGGCCCATCTGGCATAGTCCTTTGCGAGTGATCGGATGAACACTCTCTGCACAGCACAAACGATGTTGGGCGCTGTGCACAAGATGCCGACAAATTAGGCAGCAAGTGCAAAATTTCAAGTGAAGTTTATCTGGCAAGACCTTCCTGCTGGCACCATTACCTGGAGTGTTGAGAGTGAAGCATAGAGCCCTGCGTTGCCCACTGCTTGCAGCACAACATCTGGAACAAATGCAAATGGCCCTGGAGGTTCTACTGTGGCACTGATTTCGGATTCTGACAATATCTCTGGCGAATCTGCAAAAAAACACATCAGACATCAGAGTCCACCAAATGATCTGCAGATCCTGGGCTGATTATTGGAGCATAGCAGAAGCGGGGAAGCACCTGGGCCTTGCTGGCTCTTGAAGCAGGTGCGTACATTAAATTGGACTCTGTCCTGCAAGCGTAATCTTGATACAGCAGGACTGCCGTCCAGTATGCATTCCACGCATTGGATGTCTACTCGCAGCGGCATTTCCAGCAACCTGTCCGTGAACATGACCACGCCGCTGGGTGGGTCATGTATTCCTTGCAGCTAACAAGCTAAAATCTCATCAGTTCTTGACAGGCATCTAAAGATTCTTGGGCTCAGTGGGCAATCAACGCACCTGACAATGCATCGCACACGTGGCTGCACCCAGATGTCAAAGAATTGGACAGGGGAAACCACCACCTCAAACAGATCATCCGCCACTCGTTTCAAGGACCCTCCCATAGGTACCTGTCACAGATTCAACACAATTAATGGCGAGCTCAATTGATGAGAGTCACGTTGAGGCTGTCGAGGCTGAGAAGCACCAAGTTGGACCTACCTCAATAAGGACGTATTGGGAGACAGGAAGCCTAAAGTAGGCCTCGAGAGTTTGCCCCTCATCGTGGCTGGTAGTGACGGGGACTGTCACTCTGTACATACTCAATCAATCAGTCGATGCATACGAGATCCAGAGCATGACCTTGGCCAAGGTTTCGACCCACGACATGACGCACCGATCTGATGTCCCCAACTTGACAAGACGCTTACTGCTGATTTCAGATACCTGCTGCGCGAATACAAGCACGGATTTCCTGTTGATCTGCCTTGTTCCAAACCTTGTATTGTGAGTCCGAGACCTGATGAGAGGAAAAATTACACAATCAAAAGTGGTCAGCACATGATTTGGACGCATTGACATCAGTAACATGCAAATTCAATCGACATCCGAAATTACGATTCGCACTGAATCTTTACTTCATCCCTCAATGTTGGTGCTGGTGATGAGTCATCTGTGACTAACATCCAGCTTCCAACAGCTTCGCAGGCCTTCAGCCGAGAGCGAGTGGTGATTTAGTTTTCACAAAAAAATAAGCTGGAAGGAATGAGACTGACTGACCAACACCTGAAATATAAGGGAGCAAATGACTGCCGCGCTAGCCCGGGGCCGGCGCCATCATGATCATGGTCATCATGACTCATCGGATGCACTGCAGCCATTCAATGTTGCCATTTGCCAGTTGCAAGTTGCCATTAGATGCGGCACTCAGCTGAAACTCAGCTTCTCCCTGACTGGTCTTGGGCTCCCTGGCAGCAACTTATTTCAACCAGCAACGATTATATGTCTGCAGAGATGATCTAGATATTTGCAGGTGCCGCACCATATTTGCATGATGCGGCATCATGTACATGATGCATCACATGTGACATGCATGATACGTATACCGGGGACCTCGTCCTCCGAGGTCTGTTCAATGAGTCCTTTAAGCTGCAAGATGCCACTCAAGAGCATCCCAATATTTTTGACTAATGCAATACACATGTCTCATCGAATGCCTCACAGGAAGGTACATGTTCATGTCACGAAACTTAGTAAGCTCCCATGTGAGCATGCAAAATTGTCCCTCTCTGGCGTAGCACTATTAATAAGATACTGGCAATTAGACTTTTCTTAGCTGTCAGTGAGTCCTGCAATTGGCCCCGAAAGAATTCTACAGCTTACTAGGCCACTCAAATCGAGTCAGTTCTACCTATATAGCTGGAACCAGCTGAAAGTGCTTTTTATCTTGTCAAGCAAATCAATCATTGACAGTGCTAATGTCATCACACTCCATCAGTCACAGACCGCTCAACAATTTGTCAGGGCTACGCCCTACAGAGTTTCAGATTAGCTCTTACAGGTGGTGGCCCCTATCAACTCTCGTATGCTGCACTGAAACTGGAGTGTACCAGAAATGATCTCTGGAGTACTTCAGCGGAAGCCCCAAGTGCCATAATCAAAGAGGCCTTCATTCTGCTTTGCGGGCAGTGATCAAGTTGAACTTCACAAGGCCAATGGAGAAGCCGCGAGCCATAAGGGGCATGACCAGAGCACCCTGCACCAGTTGATACACCCATCTCTCAAAAACACTGCTCTGTGAAATTTTTGACAGTAATTTGCAGGCTTTTCAGCTGTTGGAGTATCAAAGCTTGCCTTGATAGTGGACCATCCAGCCTTAAACAGGCCTGTGAAGCCGTCAGTGCTGAGTGCAGAGCGAATGACAGCGCCCCAGAATGGCGCCACCTCCTCAGACCAGTCAGCTGTCTTAATATCCTGCAAACATAAGTGGCAGGATTGATTCTGCTGGTTTGCAAACATTGACAGCTAGATGCGAGATCTGCGATGCGATTGCGCTGAGGGGTTGATGCCTTTACCTGCAAGCCCTGCGCCTCAAATATGCGGCGGTAGTCATTAAGGGAACACCACTGCGGTAGGTAGTAGGCTTTGCAGATGAGGTCGAGCAGGGACTTCTCGTTCGGCTTCAGCCCTGTCTCTCCCTCCTCCAGATTCCTGAGACAGCCAGCACATTCGGCATTGCTCGCCACGGGAATTCGATTCTGTGTGGGTGCCATTCCAGGCATGGGGCAACACAGATCTGTCAGTCATCGCCATGTTGTGGTGTGCAATGCTCCGTCACACACCCTCAACAAGCGTGGTCAGTGTCCTTGACTGTGCAAAGCTACCCACCTGTGGCACCAGGTGACTATGATGATATGGCCCCCAGGAGCACAAACGCGCGCAAGCTCGCCAACAAAGCGCTCCTTGTCGGGCATGTGCTCCCCACTCTCCAGGCTCCATATCAGGTCAAAAGAGGCGTCTGGGAAGGGCTGCTGCAGCGCGTCTGCCACCTGGAACGAAACACGGTCCGCCAGGCCCTGCTGCTCTGCCAAAGCATTCGCCCTCCCAGCCTACATTCCAAGCGCAACTGTGACTTGACCTGCCCGAGCGAATGGCACAGCAAATGCGATCCCTTCGCTTGTGCAAGCAAAAGGATAGCATTGGGGTGCTGGGACAGCAGTTGCTGCGTGTTGAGGCAAACCTGCACAGGGCTGAGGGTAATGCCCATTGCTGAGCACCCAAATTTCCTGGCAATGTGCCGACTGCTGCCGCCGATGCCGCAGCCAACATCCACCATCTGTAGGTTGCATCACAGCTGAGATTTAAAGCAAAGGTTTGACACCTTGTGATGCAGAGATTTTCCCGTTGTGCAAGATTGGTGGAGGTGGAAGACCTTGGATGCTTCTGTGACGCCTGCCCAACTTAAGACCTCTTCGATCATGTCTATCTGCGCTTCCTGGTTGCTCTTCTTGGGTCCGCCTTGTGGATAGTAGCCGTGGTGCATGTGCTCGCCCCACATTTGCTCCCAGAGCCCGGAGGACTCGTCATAAAATGATGCTATTCCTTTGTTCAACTCTTCCTGCGAGACGGAGAACATCATCAAATGAAATTCTGTATGTTTGCAATCTCGCAAAAGCTCACTATGCACCAGCTCTACAGCCTGATCGACTGACCCAGCCCTTGTATGTGATCTACACAGAGAAGAGCCATCACTTGCCTTGGTTATCCTTTCCTCTGTTACTGCTGCTCGGGTGTGCACAGGCCTTTGGCGTTTATTTATTTGAGAAGTAAATGACACTGTAGTGGTAGGCACCGAGGTGCACCTCAAGTCATGAACGCCGGTGATCCTATAATGGAGGGCCATGCCACTCATCGTTAAACACTGTCTGTTGTGAATTAGAGAGATGATTTGTATCACATAAAGAATCTTTTGAGATACAATTATAATTTTACAATTGCTGTTTATGTTTCAAGTTTGTGTGTCGGAGGATTGTTGGACTTCCTCGACCTGCTTATTATACTCTGCCGCATGTGGAAATTGAGGGAGAGAAGAAGAGTTTTCAAGTCATTTTGCAGTTTTTAATAAATGTTAAAATAAATATCTAAGAAAGTAGTGTCGTGAGTCTGGTGGTGAGTACAAACATGATGCCAACACTCGGTGTGGGCTGATCACGGTTGTCGACCTTTGATGGAGAGCAGTCTCCCAGTGCGCGATCCTGTGGCCAACTATGAGAAAATTAAGAGGATTGGCGAAGGGACATATGGTGTCGTATGTAAGTACAACATTTTAGGCTGGTTCTTTAGACTCCACTATTGCATCAATGGTCAACACACCTCACGTCCCTTGTGGCATTGCAGATAAAGCCAGAGATCGGACAACTGGTGAAATCGTGGCTCTCAAAAAGGTCCGCATGGAGCGAGAGCGAGACGGTAGCAGCCACGCACCACAATTCATTGAACAGCTTCATGCAGGAGGACCCTAGTGCTTACCTGAGAATTTCCTAGCTTGCCTGAGGAGCCCAGCTGAACTGCTGCAGGTGTACCAGTCACATCCATGCGTGAGATCAGGGTGTTGCAGACCTGCCAACACCCCAACATTGTGCACTTGAAGAAGGTCGTGACAGGCAGCAAGCCTGACTCTATCTTCCTCGTGTTTGAGTACTGCTCGCATGATCTTGGGCGTCTGGTGGACATGATGCCACGTCCTTTCAGCCAGTCTGAAGTCAAGTGCCTCATGCTGCAGGTGTCTCTTTGCTCACTCTTGTCCTTATCCCCCAAATCCTGCATACTTAATATTGGATCGCAAGATAGCAAATGTACCCCTGCTTTCTCACCCTCGGTGTGGCTCATCAAGCTTTCTGGGCATTTTGCAGTTGTTGGAGGCGGTGGATTTCTTGCACTCCCATTGGATCATGTCGCGGGATCTGAAACTGCCGAACCTGCTGCTCACGCATGATGGGCGCCTGAAGATCTGCGATTTTGGCCTCGCACGCTACTTCCATGCGCATGAGGAAGCCTACACTCCCCGTGTCGTCACTCTGTGGTACAGGTGAGACATCCTCCTCTCCTTCTTCAATCTCTGGGTCAGCAAACCTTCTCCAGTGTGCTGCTGTTACTGATCACAGTACGGATTTATCATGATTGCCATGATTTGGCTAACTGGATGTGCTCCTTCATCTCCAGGGCACCAGAGATTCTATTGGGCCAGGAGACATACACAGAGGCGGTGGACATGTGGGCGGTGGGCTGCATATTTGCTGAGCTGCTGCGGAATGAGCCCTTATTCCCAGCCAAGAGCGAGCTGGAAACTCTGCTACTCATGACAAACATGTTGGGCGCCCCGAACGAGCGCATCTGGCCGGTGAGCTCACATGCGCATATAATAGTGTTTTTGCAGTGGACACTGAAGCTTTGCACCAGATCCAAGGATAAAGGGGGAATCTTGTATTGACAGTGCACATGCTGTCACACAGGGCTTTTCAAAGCTGCCGCATGCTGCCACGACAAAGTTCCCCGACCAGCCCTACAACTATGTTGAAAAGGTGATCACATCATGCATTGGCTCTGCTTGTCTACCACTGCATCTGCTCGTACGACTGCTGCACTGATGTTGCGTTGCTGTGCTTTATTTATATAATCTCTTTACTTCTTTCTATCTATTATATTTATATACTCATGCATGCATGATTTGCAGGAGTTCCCCAATGTTTCAGTGGCGGGGCTGTCTCTTTTGAACCAGCTGCTGACGTATGACCCAGACAAGCGTGCCACAGCTCGCCAGGCGCTGAAGCACTCCTACTTCCAAGAGCAGCCGCTGCCCAAGAACCCCTCCAACATGCCCACCTTCCCCTCTGCCCACGACGCCGACGCGCACCAATCGCGCTGGCACAACCGCAGGCATGCATTTTCTGTCACATGTCCGTTCGTCCTCAATATACCACTGGTGCATCGGCGCCGATATAAATGCTGTGGCATTGCACAGCATGGCATGGCATGAAAATACCAATCAGCCTGATGTTTATGGTGCGAGCATCGAGCATAGTGAGCGCAACAAAAGGCATTGTTAGCACGAGCTCTTTCGGAGCTCTTTCGGATAATGCTGCAATGACGGCATCTGCAAGTCAGGCTGAATGTTGTGGAGATTGCTGGCTTGCAAGGGCTGTTCTGATTGCGCATGTGCTGTGGGACAGGGCGGAGATGGAGCAGGAGGAAGACAAGAGCAGACATCAGTCTGCGATGAAGCAAGGCCGAGCCCAGCAAGAGCTGGACTCTCGCTTTGGGGATGCATTCGGGCCTAGCAGGCAGCCGCACCACAACAAACGCAGCAGGCGATAGCAAGGGTGTTTATATGACACAAATCAGAGAATTCATTGAACACAGCAGCTAGCAATGCAGGAACATGGTTAACAACATCCGAAACTCGTCAGGCTTGGAACAATATTGTCTATGAATATATATTAATATTGCCGCAGCTAGTATCAATTGAATGCTGACAAGCATAAGTCTTGACATGCTCCAGAGCCAATATCTTCCTTTCAAGTGGCTCATAAGATACACAAAATGGTTTCATGTTGCACAGCTTCAAAGCACAGCTTGGCTTCATGTGACAGCTTGGTGAAGGACATTGGCGCACACAAGCAGGGACAGTCTTAGAAAATGCAGTAGCGTCCTTTGCTGAACTGGCCTTACCAACATCATGGCGTTCAGCACGCCTGGAAAGCCCAGCGCTGCTGTACACGTACAGTATCTGTCATGTCAGTCATTGTGACGGGCCAGGCCTGCGCACATCATTCAAAATCTGCTCTATTCAGGCGGATTTCTGCATGGCGGGGTAGTTGGGAATGATGTGCATATCTGCCAGCTCCTTGAATCAGCGGTGGAACACCTCCGTGTACATCTTCTGCACCTCAGCAGACACAACCTTGTCTCGGTAATTATTTCAAGCCTGCTCCCAACCATGCTCATAGAAACAGGATATCTGGCGCAGGCTAGATCTAGAGGTTTTGCAGCATGCTCGGTGCACAAGGAATTAGAATTGTGACAGTGACATGCGCATGAACCCTGTGACATACACCCAAGGGGCGCCAGACCGCAGAAGCAAAGTTGTAGCAGACTGTGAGAGATGGGGCCATAATGGGAGCAACCTGGCCCTCGAAGCCGGCCTTGCGCAGCTTGGTGGTGTCGCTGAACTGGTCTCCTGGAGTGCTCAGCGTGTTGTCGGCAAACTCCCACTGAACCAGCTGTATCACACCGAATGCCCAAATTAGAATTATGAACTTCACGAGCATTGCTATGTGTGTTCCAGGGCACTGCTTAACCTCTTTGGCTGTAGCGTGCATCTGCACAACGTGAAGACAGCAGACGCATCCCTGAAGTAACACATTTCCTTGAAAGTGACACGAAGAGGTTGGAATTCTGATGTTGGCGTTTCCAGAAAGGCTGAGGGCCTTTAACCGGAATGGGTCAAAGGTCCATCCTGGCCGCTGCCACCACAGTTGACGATTTCTGCCAGATCCTGATCAAGGGCCAATCAAATGGACAAGCAACCAACAAGGAAGCCTTCAAGAGGCAGTGGGTTGGTACAGAGACTTCGGCCAACTACACCTTGCTGAAGGACTGGGCCGCACGGTCAAGGTGTAGTTGGCCGAAGTCTCTACAGCACCAACCCACTGCCTCTTGAAGGCTTCCTCTTTGGTTGCTCCTCCATTGAATTTCTTTGGTTGCTCGTCCATTGAATTGGCCCTTGATCATGATCTGGCAGGGATCGTCTACTGTGGTGGCAGCGGCCAATTCACAAACTCCAATGAAGGCCTCCATGCAAACCACAAAAGTACTAGGTGACCAGCTCCAAATACTGAGCGTCAAGCAGGGTTTGACAGGGGTTCTAAAACTTGTTAGGTCAGCCCCTGAGCCTACTTTGCCCCCATTTGCGTGCCGCGGTGCTGGATAGAAGTTCAAGGCATCCCTGAGATGCACGTGACCTTTAACGAGGCACCACTCCGTTTGCAGCCGGAACCCGGGGCCAACATGCACAGGCTTGCAGCCTTGTCAACTCGCAAATGCAACCTGCAGCCTACAGGTCTACACCCCCTTCTTACACGAATGCCATCCACTTTCGAGCTAGGTTTTAATTATTATTGCAGCCTTTTCTTGCCAGAGGCGAGGTTCGTCTTCAGACAAGCTGCAGGCAAAGGCTGCCAAAAGCATACCAGTTGTTGAACTTGCCAGATCCAAGCAAGACCCAATCAACCCTGGGCACGGTGCTCAGATAAGACCCTAATATTGGAATTTCCAGGTGTTGGAACATAGCGAGCGCAGAGCGGTGTCCTGTTCACTACAACAACCGGTGCATCCCTGCATGCCAGAATTGCGGCATCTGACTACAACCAAGGGAAGCGTTGAATGCGGCATCATGGTACGACTGGGGTGCACCTTGTCGAAGGGGATGTCGTTGAGGTTGTGCTTCTTGACGATGGAATCCCACAGGTCCTTGTGGTGCGGCATGAACTTGGCCAGGGGGATGCTCGCCGTTGTTGACGTTGTAGGCGGTGTTTCGAGCGTGGGAGTTCTTGAACACCCAGATCTGGACGTCTGTCAGCAGGTGGAGAACAGCGCAGTCCAGCAGCGCATGATAGCCTCTCGGCGACCCGGGCTACCTAACACATACAATGAGTCATGGCAGTTCTGCATGGATTCAGCGGTTTTTGGTGGGCAGAGTCATGGTAATAAACAAGGGAACATGCCAAGTAAGTAATCTGACCTCTGATGCCAGCAACTCTGAAGCACCGTAGACGATGCTCAAAGCCGCATATTGAAAGCATTCTCTACGGTCCATCAGAACCAGGCGGCATCGGAGATGGGCAGTATTGTCAGGGATCAGGAAGGCACCTCATGGGCAGATTCAATTACTTGCAGATGGTCCCGTACACTGCAAAATCCATCAGCCAGTTCAAGTAGCATGAGCGATGCAGCACACAAGCCTTTGAGCTTTCCAGTTATTTCTGATTTCCGAAGCATGCCGCAAAAAATCTTTCCCTTTGGTGTGCAAGAACGCCATTTCCTGGTGGATTCCACGTGGAGTGCAGAACACACCGCTGCTGTATCCGATGATGGGTCCCGGCATGTAAGTGTTCTCGCAACAGGCAGACCATAATTCACTGGCAGGGCTTCAGTTGACACACTTTGGGGACAGCTAGTTTGCTGAAACTGTGCGACCAGGACAAATGAGGAGCTTTCTACAACAATCGCATGCAACCCCTAATTGAGAGCACTGGCTGGAGCATAACCAGAGGAAAATGCCCAGATTACCAGTTCCATTTGGCGCCCTTCTTCTTGCGCTCAATGCAATAGTCCTGCACACAGGCAGCAAAGTTCACCTCTGCATCCTTGTGCTGATCAGGGTTGCGCTGCTATCGCTCTCACATACTCTGGTTTGTGCACCTCTCTGCACAGGCAGACAAGCAGTTTTATGTCATTATTAATGCATAGCAGGTGGGAATTGATGGGGGGGCCGATCACACCATTAAGTCATAGTAGGAATTGGGCGGCAAGTGACTGCGCCAACAAGAAGCGGCTTAGATGAATGTCAACATCTCTCAAAATGCGCAGAACGGCTATCTAACGAATATCCTTATTGGAGGAAGGGACGCTAGAGCAGGCAAGATTACCAAGGATCTGTCTCGCGGAAAGGAGTTTTGGGCTCGCCAGGTTCTTGTGCCAGGTGCACACCTGCATCAGCGCACCAATCTTAATCAAGTTGCTTGTGTGTTGAGAGTTTAGGTCACAAGCATTCCACACAAAGGCAGCCAAAACAGCTGTTGTTTGGTACTATAGAAGGATATGGGAGAACAGGCAGGCCTGTCAAATCCAGGAATGATTGCTTTAAAATGACCTGGACTCCATAGGATTGACATGCCATTGAGAACGTGCCAAGACAAGGCTGCTGCAAGGCACCTAGCCCCGATGAGGGTCGGGCTCATGAGGGCGTGTGCTAACCAAAATAATTTGGAAATGCGCTTTGACTTGGACTCGTAATCAAGAGGTGATCTGCTGACTGCGTATACCTTGGACCAGTCATCCGAAGCATCGAGCTTCTTCACCAAACAACGACCTGGCACAGTGCATGTTGCTGTGAGATACTCACGGCCATGGCCGAGAGAACAGACAATAATCAGGCATGAATTGTGGCGCCAATATCTCAGTGTCATCACATGAAATATGTGAAGTCGATGTCGCGCATTTGCCCGATCTTGTGGATACGCATACTCACCTTGAATGCCGGATGCGCCGGTGATCAACGCCACCTTCCCCAATCCCCTGCGTCGACCTCGATCTCGACCCCATTCCCTCGATCTCTCAAGTATGTTTTAAGCTTTTTAGACTGTCCAATGTCGATTTATTCTTGATTCCTTCTAAAGTACGTTCCTTGTGTATTCCAACAAAGCTATTTTTGGCCTGGCTGAATTGAAGCTGTTCGACGGCGCTGGAAGCAGCGGCGGTGCCGTGCGAAAGAAAATGTTCCGAGATGCTTTGTGCTCACGACTTTGAATGTATATTTACATTACTTGCATGATTTCAACGATCTGAGGTCCCTGAAAGTTTAGGCATGGCGCGGCATAAAGTTGTCAGCATGAAAGGCAAAAGCAACAAAGGCAAAAAGTTGGCAGAGAAGGATGAGCTTCCATCAGACGACGAGATCGACAAATTCCACAAGCTCAAGGATAAGATGAGCCTCAACCCATCAGACGATGATAGCAGCGCCGAGGAGGAAGGCAATTCGGAGGAGGAGGCTGTGTACAATCTGAGTGAGGAAAGTGAGGACGATGACGAAGAAGAAGACGAGGATGACGAGGATGCTACAGGACGCCTTGCGGAACGTGCGTGCTCCCTTACCCAAGACGGCAGCATTTAGATTTATCAATGCATGAGCCATCGTTGGTTTTACTAGGCCATTTCCTTGTGCACTCTGGGCCCTTGAAGGGAGGGAAGTATGTTTTTGATCGATACAAAGAGTAGATTACATTTTTAGCGGACACTCTGACCGTGTCATGTGCATGGGGCAGTCAAGAAGCAGGAGAAGCGGCTGCGGGCAAAGCTGCAGCTGCAGAAAGGCGAAGACGAGGACCTGGATGATCAGGATGAGGAGGCAGAGGAGGATGAGAGGTTGTGGGGCGCCAAGAAGAGAGCCTACTACGATGCTGACGAACAGGTCATTCCTACCTCTTTCCTCCACCCTCAAGTTTCCTTGTCTGTTACACTTGTGCATGGGGGCTCGCTCTGATATCAAGTACATTAATCAGACCATACACACTGCATCATGCCATTGTGGGTTTCAGACCACGTGGTAGCGTTGGCAAATTCAGACACAACGCTCTACACAAGCTGGGGACTGCTGCATGTTGATGTGTTCGACCAGCTGGAGTTCTCCTCTGAGAGACATGATCTGTGGGGGCTGCAGACGGATGATGAGGATGCTCTGAGGGATGAGGGCGAGGAGGCGCTGCGGCTGCAGAGGCAGGCGGCAGAAGCCCTGCAGGCCGAGGACTTTGAGCAGGTCAGCGAGCCAGAGACCAGCGACGAAGAGGAGGAAGATGACGGCATCGAGACCCTCGGCAAGATGGCGGCCAATGGGGTGAGTAGCCCGCCGCATTCACAAGGACCATGCTCCCTCCGATGGTTGCAGTCTGTTCAGCAATTTAATTTGATTGAACTTGCCTGGACAGAGAGTCCCTTGAATGGCAAATGCATATCCTTATTAATCTGTTTCCTGCTGAGCAGTGAAAGCGCGGTCATGCTGGCTTGTCATTCAGTAATCTAGGCAGTCACCAGGCTTGCTGGTTCTGAACAGGCCTGAGCAGTCCAGATGTGAACTGAGAAGAATTCATTGCCAGGGTTCCTGCTTGGCGAGTTCTCGAGCGGTGCGATTGTGTCGGCGCAGGCGCAGAGGGGCGCGGTGCAGGTGGAGGAGGTGGAGAAGGATTTGGGGGCGCTGACGACGGAGCAGCAGCGCGCGGCGGTGATGGCTGACGCGCCCGAGCTGGCAGCGCTGCTGGCCGACCTGCAGTCCAGCCTCGCCGAAGTGCGCAGCCGCGTCGGGCCCCTGCTCAAGGAGGTGCACAACTCTTCCCTCTGACGAATATTGAAGGTGCATGTAGCCGTAATAATTGGAGTTCACAGTGGTGCGAGCCAAGGGGAAGCAGCCGTCAGGAATTGCACACTCACTTGCGCCCCTTCATCTGTGCTCTGCTTGCTCACCACGAGACACAAGGGTGGAAGACGCCAATGGCGTGATTGTTTGAGGTGCTCGTCGCTTGCTGTGCTTGCATAGATGAAGGGTCTGTCGCTCACCACGAGACATTTAGCAAGGGCAGAAAACGCCCAAGGGATCATTGTGAAGCAATACTTTGGACCATCAGCCCTTTGTTTCCATGAGAATCATCACACGGTGTATTATTCTCTGTGTTAAAGATTCAGTGATGGTGGTTGGAGCAGGTGAGGGCGGGGCAACTGGCGACAGCGGAGGGTGTCTCCTATCTGGAGGCCAAGCACCTGCTGCTGCTGCATCACTGCATCCATCTGGTCTTCTACTTCCTGCTCAAGGCAGAGGGACGCCCCGTGGCGGACCACCCCGTCATCGGCCGCCTCGTGGAGATCCGCGCCTTCCTCGACCGCGCGCGGCCCATCGACAAGCGCCTCCGCTACCAGATGGACAAGCTTCTCGCCGCCGCCTCCGCCATCCAGGTGGCTAGCTGCGTCCTGTGTCCTAATGTCCCTAAGCTTGCTGCTACATCCTGGGCAGGCGTCGTTCCTGCAAGTAGCTGCCATGTACACATATCAATTGCGTGCTGAATTGGCGCCATTAAGTGCTTGCTGTCTGATGCAGCATGTAAGAGCAAAGAGAGTCTTTTGTATTTATGTGTGCCTAATGTTGTTTATATTTTTTTGTGGCAGTCCACAAAGGATGCTGGCGAAGATGAGGGGGCGGAGGACGACCCGCTGCGCTACGGACCGCGTCCGGAGGACCTCGTGCCGCGGGTCGGCGCCGCAGGCGTTGCGGCCGGCGACGGTGTCTACCGGCCGCCCAAGCTCAACCCTGCAGCCATGCAGGTAGCCCACCACCCCTTTGTATTGACTTTAGTCGAATCGGCATGCACACAGTGGAGCATCCAGGCAGCATTCGTGATGGGGATGAAGATTTGATGAGAGATGAGGTGCTGAGGAGGAATTGTGCTGCTGCGCAGGAGGACCCGGACAAGAACTACGGGCGCAAGGAGCGCAGGCGCGCGGAGGAGATCAACCGGCGCGCGGCTCGCAGCGAGCTCTTCCAGGAGCTCGTGCAGGAGGTGGAGGGCGCCCCAGAGGAGGTACGTCCCCGTCCTGGCCCCTTCCCCTTTGACCCCTGAATATTCATTCTTTCGCATAATGATACTCCATGTACATATCTGCCCCCAAGCTCATGCCAATATGTTTCCTGCCTGTTTTGCGGTCAGGCTCTCACGGTGTGCCATAGTATGCTGCTACCAAGGTCAAAATGTTCCTGCCTGTTTCCTTTCCTGATTTGCCAGTCTCAACTTTTTGGGTGATGTCTGAGACATTGATTTGTGTGCTGTGCAGCTGCGGGCGTCGGTGCTGCCGGGAGAGGACACGTCGGTGATGAAGCGGCAGAGGGCGCATCTGAGCGCGCGTGCAGCGGTAGAGGAGGACATGATGCAGCGCGTGCAGCTGAGCAAGGAGGAGCGCCGGCGGCTGAAGGGCGCGCGCCGATCCGCGCTCTCCGGCGGCGCCATGCTCGACGACTTCGCCGACGACGTCGCCGGCATCGTGCAGGCGCGCTCTTTTCTCGCACCTTGCTTGTCAATGCTGCAATGGTCTAGACAATTCTCAGGTGCAGGTGTGGATGGGGAAGAGCCTGCGCTACGCCATGGTCTGTCCTATCTACACCCAACCCAAGAGAGCATTGTTTCTTATCTTCCAGAAGACACTTGTGGCTGGATGTTATGAGACTGGGAGCATAAACTTCCATCTGAAAAGTATACTCAATTCTGGACATTTTATTGTATGAACGGGATGAGAATGTGCAGCATCAGCAATCACCCTTGTGATCATGATTGGTGTAAGTGACGCTGTTGGGATGCCTGCACAGGCGGCGGATGGCATCGATCCCGCCTTCCAGAGCGCGCGCGTTTCGCAGAAGTTCGGCGCTGACCTGTCGGCCGCCGCCGGTCGCAACGTGCGATCCGGGGACGCTGACCTGCCTGTCAAGGCCCCGCTGCACGAGCGCCGCGCCCGCCTGGACACTGTGAGCCCTCGGCTTGGCCCCTGCATTCGTTCATTTACCAGCACGTTTGCCTCTTGTGACGTAACAATGAATGTCTTCCTGGGCATTCTTTGGGAAAGACATCAGCACAATACGGAAAGACATGTGACCATGTGAATGGAGTTCATTGCTGTGGCAACAGAGTTCAAACGCATGTGTGCCAGCTGTTCTGCTTGAACGAGAGGGCAATTGATGGCTGCAGCCCAGACTCCTTATGCTGAGGTTCTCATGTCATTTGTGAAGGTGCGGGCCAAGCAAGCGGCGACCAGGGACATGGACATGGATGAGGACGATGACATGCCGGCAGAGTTCGTGAGTGGCGGTGCCGCCAAGAAGCGCGGGCGCCAGGAGGAGGATGTCGACGAAGACGAAGATGACGGCTTCTATGCGCAGGCCGCCGCCGCTGCGCAGCAAAAGAAGGCGGCGCGCAAGGACAAGTGCGTGGCAGTGACTTCCCACCAGAGATCACTTGTTGTTCATCCACGGCATGGATGTGCATGAAATATGATGGCTCTCAGACCGCCAAGATGTGGACCTTCTGCAGAAGGTCATGTGCTCTGTAGTGCTTGCTGTGATGGCTGTGATGCTGTGATGAGCGATGGGTGGGTTGGTGGCTGGTGGTCGATTTTTTTTCGCAATGGGTGCGTAAGATTTGATCGCACTGCATGCAGGTATGCGGCCGCGGCGTCATTCCCGCCACTGCCGGATGAGACTGTGGAGGGCGCTCGCCCCATCAATCGCAGCGTGGAGAAGAACCGCGGCCTCACGCCCCACAGGTGCTCTTTCAGCCCACCTCTGTTACAGAGTTTGCAGGCTTTTCTTGTGAAGCTCGTGGGCTCTTCAACACTGCATGTACATGATGTCATACTTCGCGTTTGGGCTGTCTATCAATTGTTCGATCGCATTCAAATGGTGCTGTGCTGTGGTGCCTTACGGGGTCACCTGTTGGGGGCTGCAGAAGTATTGTGAGCTTCATAGCTCTGTTGTGGCTGCAGGCGCAAGGACATCAAGAACCCGCGCGTCAGGCAGAAGAAGCGGTTCGACAAGAAGAGCAAGGCGCGGCGTGGGCAGGTGCAGGAGGGCCGCGCGCAGGTGGGCTCCTATGGCGGAGAGGCCACCGGCATCAAGGCAGGCGTCTCCAAGAGCCGGCGCTTCTGAGCTGGCTGCTGAGGGGCTCGTTGAGAATCTGAATGCGCTTAGAACTTGCTGGTGGTGTTCTGCAGCTGTGCCTGTCAGTGCTGCCTGCATGAGTGTGAACAGCGTGCAGCCACTCCCTGAGAAGGCTGACGTATTCATAAGTAGTGAAGTGTAAGGTGGCTGAGTGCTTTTTGAGCAGCTCATCATTTGTTGGTGTGAAAAGATTAGCAACTAGTGAACGACAGCATCTCCATCAAGAATCACAATGTGATGCATCTATAAGCACATGCATGTGGTTCTACAAGAAGAGATGCCAAGTTGTTGGTTGGCAAGGAATGTCAGTGAGAACATGCAGCACTGTTTGTTGATTCCTGGTCGTAAATATGAGGATGTTGCTGATGGAAAGATTCGTTACAGCTTTCACTGCGATCATATCCATAAAACGCCCTCATTCAGCGGATCAAGCACGCTCAGAGGCACATCTGCCTAACCACGCAAAAGCTGCTCCTCCGCCATGCTCCGCAGCCACAGTGCACCGTCTGTCAGGTCTTCACCTCTGCAGGACACACAGGACCCAAGCGGTCAATTCCCACTAAAACACCGGACAACACCCAAATGCACGCCCGACAGTTTCGCCACCCCAGGAAAACAAAACCATCAAGACAATGACAAGGAGGAAGGTTGTTCATAGTACAGAAATTTCAGTAATTGATGGAAATTGGGCTCACGTTCTTGAGGTACTCCTGGACGATGGAGAGGCCGGCAGTCTCCTCGCCATAGTCAGTCACCACGACGGAAGAGCAGCCCACAACCTTGCGCGCCTCGCCCTCAGCATCGATCTTGCACAGCTGCACACACGCACCAGGATCGATCAGCCCAATCCTTGCCCCTTGACAGTGACGATTCCCTTGTGGTGCCTCAAAAGGATAGACACAATCGTCCTCATCTGCAGCGCTGACTCTGCAGAGCGCTCATTTGGATGGTGTGCGATGGAGAAGGTGCAAAGGAGGCTGAGCAGAAGAGGTTTGCTCACCCCAGCCCACTGGCCCAGCTGCTTGGCCTCGGGCACAGAGAGCAGGCTGACGCCGTGCTCCGCGCACAGGGCCTCCACCAGCTTCTTGTAGTCGGGCTGGTTGCAGTCCTCCGCCAGCACACACAGCTGGGCCTGCATCACACTCACCCCATCAGCTCAACGTGAACACCAGTGCTCAGAACCCTCAGAACAAGACATCATTGCACCGCTGCTGAGCAACTTGACCCAGGTGATGTGCCCACCAGGGATGCGACTGAATTCCTGCAACAGACTTGGTCTGAATTTGTGCAGCCTAAGTACTCATGCCGCAAGGTGACACAGCATCAAAGGATGAAGTTTGCACCTCGCCGCGGTCGAGGGCGCGGGCAGTCTCGTGCAGGCCGCGAGCAAGGCCATCGTGGGCGAGTGCCTTCTTGAGCACCATCTGGAGCGCCGTGTTCACATCCATGGGCTCATCAGGGGCAGGGGCGGCGGCCGGCTTGACCTCGGCGGCCTCCTCTCCCACAGCCACGACTTCTTCCTCTCTGCAAGATTCATGTACCCCATATTGGTTGCTTGTCAAAGTATGACAGGCCAGCAATCCTCCATGCTGTTGCGGCAACTATATGCAGGAAGGAATCAAGACGATTTACAAGCATACTACTTGCACTTTATCTCTTTGATCAGATGACTCGGCCGGAGCAATGGATGTCACGACGGCTTGCACTGTGCAACATAGATAGGATGCAAGGTCGAACGCAGCATGATAAGGCGCACCCGTCAGACATCTTAGGTCCTCGACAGTAGTCTACTGTCTCCCTGTGTCTGGTTGTCCTCGAGGATGAGTCTGCATGCCCAACAAAAAAGCTAGTTAAGAGCATGAGCACTTGATGAGACAGACAATAAAAATTTTGGATTAGCAAAAGGGCGCCCAACACCGAGCTGAGGTCCATCATCGCACCTGGCTGAAAAATACTATGTGTCGATCAACGCGTTATAATGATCTAGGCCAGAGCACAAAAGCTGGCGGCTTGGTAGAGGTCCCCGTGTTCGAACGGCGTTCCTGCAGAGAGCTCAGTCACCGCTCAGTCACCAAATCGGAGGTGCTAGTGACTTGGCTCGCAAGCTTTCGTGCAAGGCTTTCGTACAAGGCTCATCAAGAAGGTAGCAGATTTGGTGATTTGGGTCAAAGGAAGAGAAATTTGATCAAAGCAGGGACTTTGCCCAAGTTTTATCTATTGTGCTCAGCAGGGCCAGAAAAATGGGAGACAACTGGACAACAATAGGTATGGAATCACCTTTTATATCTGATTGAGATATCTAAATTGTAATTTGCCAGTGCTAACGAGTCGCTTTAACGGTGAGGCTCGAAATGTATTCTTTATACGGCGCAGAATCGGACCCAGGCGTCTTCACGGAGCTGATGACGGAGATGGGCGTGCAAGGGGTACAGGTATCTGTGAACTGAATACTTTTGTTGCAAGCGTGCGCTCATGGCTTTCTACCAATATGGAGCCTATCCTGATCTAGAATTTCACTGCGTGCAGATGGAGGAGCTTTATGCTTTGGACAGCGAGTCCCTGCACGCAATCAGGTGCGTAATACTGCGTGTCATTGAGATTATAATTCCCATTGTAAATCTTCGAACTGCAGAATTCGACTGGTTTTTATGATTTTATCACCTGATTGCAGTCTTTATGGTGGTCAGTGTTGATTTATGCACGGGTCAGAATGATGTTGCGTGCGTCTTCGCAGTCCTGTGTATGGGCTCATCTTCCTCTTCAAGTGGCGGAGCGAGCAGGACAATAGACCAGCGGTGAGCGAGGCAGACTACCTGGGCAAGGTGTTCTTTGCAAAGCAGGTGATCACCAACGCGTGTGCCACGCAAGCAATACTGTCGGTGCTCCTCAACAGGCCCGACATACAACTGGGCGCTGAGCTCACCAATCTGAAGGATTTTACTGCGGAGTTTCCTCCAGAATACAAAGGTGAGCCCTGGTCATCCATCACCATACTTGGGAAGTATGCTAATTTGCAGCTCAGGAACTTGTTGTTACTATTCTGTTGCTTGTGAGATGTGCATGTCAGTGATGCCATCTTGGAAAAGAGAAAGCAATTACTCATTAAGGTAGTTAATAAGTATGAGCCATGCAGGCCTGGCAATCAGCAATAGCGAGAGCATCCGGCGAGCGCACAACAGCTTCTCGCCGCCGCAGCCGATCGTGCCGGAGGAGAGCCGACTGGCCGACAAGGATGACGAGGTGTACCACTTCATCTCCTATGTCCCAGTTGACGGCGCCCTCTATGAGCTGGATGGCCTCAAGCCTGGGCCCATCCGCCTCTGTGAAGCCACCGAGGTTTGCATCCCCACTCGCCCACCTATGAGTGTGACATGGCTCAGTGGCTGTGAAGCCAGTCAGGTTCGCCAGGTTCCTGCACAGCCATTGTGTGAGATGATTGCAGATGCCAGAAGCTTTGCTGTCAGGTCTTGATGGGTGCTCTAGCCCAGGTCCTGATGGTTATGATAGCCCAGATTCTGGATCAGAAGGTGGCCAATGCATAGTTAGTCACTCTGCCAACGAAGCAGCATTCTGTGCAGTCCCCTCCCTAGTTATATCATCTGCATTGGTGTATGCGTGTCATGTGATGGACGAACATAGTATTAATTTGCTCTGCGCGCAGGAAAACTGGTTGGAGAAGGTGGGGCCATTCATTCAGAGCAGGATCGAGCGGTACGCGCAGAGCGAGATCCGCTTCAACCTCATGGCAGTGATCCGCAACCGCTCGGATGTCCTTGCAGAGGAGCTGGCCTCTCTGGAGGCTCGCAGAGCGGCCCTTCTCTCCACATCCAAAGGTGCTGTTGCTGGACCTGTCGCATGTGCACGCTGCTGCAAATCTTTTTCAGTGGTTGATTTATTGTTGGCATAATGGATGATTTGGACTGACTGGCAGGAGTGTGGTGTGTGCAGAGGGAGACCAGATGGAGGTTGACGGCAAAGGGAGCGAGACACCGCAGGATCTAGCCTCGATAGAGAATGAGATAGTCAGGTGAGTGTGAAGGCCACATTGCAAGATTGTGCTGTCGTGCCAGCTTGTGTCCTGTTGTAATTATCCCACATTGGAGATGTGTATGACATGAGGCATTCTCATGGTTGCAGGGTGCAAGAGGGCCTGCATCAGGAGGCTGCAAAGAAGAAGCGGTGGCATGATGAGAACATAAGAAGGAAGACGAATTATGTGCCGTTCATCTTCCATTTTCTTAAATTGCTTGCGGAGAAGGGTCAGCTGAAGCCCATCATAGAGAGGGCCAAGACAATGCCAGCAAAGGAGCGCCAATGAGGAAATCATCTGTGCAGTTGAGATTGTGCAAGGAGGCAGAGCGCATGCCTGGTTCCTCCTAATTTAGGACTCAAGAGAATGAGACAAGTAAAGACATTTATTAAATGCAATATTGAAAAGAATGCTTGCTGTGTGGATACTGTGTTACAACTCATCCGCTGCGGATGATCCGCATACTAGGACAAGCACTGTTGCACATGTGCATCTCCTATTGGCAGCATACACACAGCTGCAGCACCAGCCCCGAGTCAAGATCAAGCACTCCTTAGACAGTCAATACAAATTCCGCAGAAGCATGAGTAGTTGTCAATCATGCGACAGTCTGGAGGGCACTGAATTACAGTTTCACGGCACTCTGCACTTGCGCTCCAGGGGCGGCCGCACGCAGTCCAAGCCGAACACAGATGCAACATGGACGGCCCTTCTAGATGGGCGTAATTCAGGGTTGCAATTGGAACATGTTTTGCAAACCATTCAAGATCTTCAAATTTAAGACCTAACTCTTCACTGCTGCCAAAATTAGCTTCCTGCCACGCTACTCTAGCTGGGACCTTTACATACACCAGTCTGCCGCCAAGGTAGAAATCTGGCACGTGGCGGAGAGCTTCAAGAGAAAGGTACGCTTCAGGAGTACCCAACTGATCTACCTGGACTACCACAGTCTTTATATGATGCAGCGCACCAAAGAAGGTGGGGAGCGTATCAACAATTGATAGTTCAATGTTGTCAAAATCATATGTGCAAATCTTGTCAAGTACAGTGTCCCATTGTGAAAGCGAGAAATCAACCGTTTCCAGGCCCCTGAGGTGCAACCAGCAACTGCATGGCAGATGTAAGGCAGCTGGACGGATGCAATTCAGCCCAACAGAGTACAAGCAAGGCATGTTTCCTAAATCTAAGCGTGGTGTTTCCACCAATTTCTCATCCGAACTATGCAAGCAAAGGGTTTCCAACTTTTCTGCATGTCGGATGCCGGCGAACAGATTGCCTAGATCCGTGGTCACATCTAACAGAAGGTGCTTCAGCTGTGACAGCGGTGGAAACCAGGGAATTTTATCAAGGCAGGCATGCAGCAGCCTCAGATTTGTAGCACTCGCCAGAAGCCACAGAACTGACATCACGTGCGCCATTACTTCCTCATGGGTCTCTTGATTGCTTCCAAAGATCATTACCTCCTGGAGGTTGGTCAGCCTATTCAAATCCTGCCCTAACGCATCCACAAGGCGTTGCCAGTGCTGCGCATACAGCTCCAATGTGCTTGCGGACCTAAGCCTCTTGCTGACCCACTGCACCCCTGAACATGCCCAAGCAAGGTGTCACCCCTATGCGAACTTGTTGCTTTCAAAAGCTGCCAGCTACGCAAATCCCCCTCAAGACAGGAAGCCAACTGGCTTGTTGGCGGGTATTACAAAACGTCTCAGGTACAACAGAGCAATCTGCATGAAGACTCACCGGGTGGTTGAAGGTCGTGTGGAATATATACGTCGCGCATTTGCAGACTGTATGTTGTGCGGCAGGCCCCTGATGCCTTAGCCCACTCTATAAGCGACAGATAGCTGGCAATTTGCGCCCACACTGACTCTGGCAGCTCCACTGAACTTGCAGACTGCTGAGCGGTAGTGCCAGTCTTGATTCTGGGTGGCATCCTTCACAGACACGCAGCACTCTTAGCATGCGGCTCCATACCATGTTTCCCATTCTTAGAAAAGCAGAACTTTCCATCCAGCATGATCAAGGGAGCTGCTGATTGACAATCGTTGCATCACACAGCAAACGGGAGGATCCAGGAGGAATTTTGGTGTAAGAGCGCTCACCTTTCCTACAGTTGAGCTCCTCAATAGATACAGCGCTCTTCAGGATGGGCCCAAGACTACTATTTTGCCTTGGTTAATATTTGCATTCCTCTCATCACGTGAGAATGTTTCCTACAGAAACTCTCTGAAATTCATGCAGCTGACATATATCTAGGAATTTGCTACGATGAGAACATTGTCACATCATTCATGATGGATCTGCCATAGACAAGTACCGGTCAGCTTCCTGCAGGCTGGTTGCATGTATTTCACGAAGGGACAAGCAGTAACACCTTCAAGTCGCTCTGCGATCTACGACTATTGTGAATTAGAAAACCAGACCGATACGAAATCGAAGATTCAGATACGTTCGGTGATGAGAATCCCAGATTTGTTGGGGTCTGCGCCAGACGTCCAGATTGGCGCCAAAAAAATCATATTTGACCCCTTTTGAGGGGTTGAAGCCATACCTGCAACACCCTTTGAACAGTTTCGAATCTCAGTAAATTTATATAAGGAACATGGTATCAGGTTGATCTCTTAGGTGACCCCACATACCGCAGGGGTGCAGAGACATCATGTTCACTGCAAAATGTGCTCTTGATGACTTCACATCTGGCCTGCATGCGCATGCGCCATATGCCGGCATGCTGTGCGCACATGCATCTGAGCATCTGCATTATGCGCCCATTCAATGCAGAAGTTCTGCATGTCATCCTGTCCTCTTCCTCTTACACATGAATGATTGCCTCTGCGCACCGCATTTACTGCCGCCCACTGGGCAACCTGGCATTTGCGTGTCCTATGAACCTTTTTCAGTGGAAGGGTGGATTTATTTGGACCCGGGTGGAAAGCCAAATGAGCCATGCAATTTAAGGTTGCAGCTTCAACCCACAAAAATGTTGATCATCGTCATGATCAAGACCATATCAGTGGGGCAAACATTATTAGGATATCATCAATGAATCCATCGTACAGTGCAGACGCGTTTTCTATGCACACTCTTGCTGGAGCGCCACTGCCATGTACCAAACGCATGAAAACATTCAGTACAAAACACATCATTATTTTTCAATGTCATGTGAGATGCGAAATTGTGCCAGAAGCAGCGGATACTACACTACAATTCTATGTTTCCTGCAGAATCTACCCTCTCTAGGTAGCTATAGGTCCTGTATGCTAGCAATCAGAATTTTTCTGTCACCTCAACAGGATCTGCTCTACATGGTATCGCCGAGCTCTTTACGGATGCATTCCACTGTACAGACGATGCTCTTGTTCTCTGAGCAGAGAGAGGCTCAGCGGTCATCGTTCAGCTGCAGCCGAGCCAGCAGGGTCTGGGCAGCTGCAGCGGTGGGATCACACCGGGCGCGCATGTTGCGGCCGGTCGGCGGCGGCAGCAGCTCCGAGCGCTTGCGCGACAGAGGCGGCAGCCCCCGGCGGCCGATGTAGCCGCTGCGGCCGCTGCCCTGCTGCCAGTCGGACGTCTCATCCAGGCTGCACAGCTGCTCCCCTGGCACGACAGAAGCCGGGGCTGATATGCGCGGCGTACATGGGTCAGGGCTCTGGCTGCTGAGCGAGTGCGACGGCTCAAAGGGAGATGCGAAGCTGCAGTCCAACCCCCTCTGCGCGCCTGGGGTCTGCAGGTCTAGAGCACGCCGCACCCTGCAATAAATGACTTTCTTGAGTAACATATCGAAGGCTCACCCATTGGTGCAGGGCTGCTCTTGTGATGTCCTCTATTTTCTGTCTTACAGGAGCAATGTGCATACCTGACTCGAGGGTGAGAGTTCCCTGCTGCATGGCGCCGTGCGCTGTCCTGTGCTCGGCCAGGGCATGACTGCATGCATGGGGGCATTCCTGCACATGCGTCAAATCCTTGACCAAAAGTTGCAGACCAAAGACTTTGGGCTGACACCAGAGTTTGAGCACATCCTGCTTATTCACATGATCTGCAGCAGGAGACCAGGACTGCACACCTGTGCTGAACTTCAACGTTCTGCATGGCTCATTAAACGGGCTGACAGGCTTCTTGGGAGCTATTGGAAGGTCTCGCAGGACTGAAGAAGAAGACCTGGCCCAGTGCAGCAGAGAGCTTCATATACAGAAATTACATGTAATATTGCAGGACGCGGGCTGTTGCGCAATGTTCATTTCACCTGGGCATTGGGGTGTTGCCAGGGCTGCTGCCATACACAGTGGCGAACATGGGTCTCTTTGACGGAGGAGAAGAAGGATCCCCCATCGAGCCCCTTCTTCTGCCTGTGGGCTGCAGAAAACAAGCCAACAACCTATCAGTGCCGCCAATGCTGTCATTCGCAATTGCATGATGGTTGGCATTGCATGACATAGTTCATCTCCAGATGTGGGCTGCAGGTACATAGGCATTTGAGGAGGGATTGCGCACTGTGCTAGGTGCAGGCATATCTGTTATGGCGGTAGAAGTCTGAGCAGCGGCAGCCTCCAAGGCCTGATTGAAGCCCGAGTAGCTTGGTTGCCGGATGTCATCCATACCTCCTTGGTATGTGCCATGGTCCTCTGAAGCAATCTAAAGAGAAGAACAGGAACACGATTGCCAGATAAGAACATTAAACCATCAGCGCTGAGCAAATAGCCTTGCCAGAAACCAATGATGTCCGCTTCAATAGCCAGCCAGCACACACTCACCCGCTCCCTCTTGTCCTTTTGTGAAATATAATGCCCATTTCCATCAAACCCTGTAGTAATACCATCCGAGAAGATTCAGAAGAGTGTTGTATTTCTCAGATCCTCGCTTTAGCATCAACGTTCATTTTCTGGGAAGAGCTCGCATTGAGCCCGAGGCATGCACGTACTCTCAGGCGCACAGCTTTGTAGACTTATAGGATCCAGTGGCTTGTGGCTTTGCAGGCTCAAGAGGCTAATCTGGTGAGGCCTGTTCTCCTTCTCAGTGTCTGGTGTGCTGTCTGTCCACCAGGCGTGGCGCACAGGAAGTGCATATGGAGTAGCTTCCATGTAATTGGAAGAACAAAGTACTCACTATAATCGTATTGGATTGTCTTTCAAAATGCAGTGACGCTCTGTCATCTCACAAGTCCTCACAACACCATGGGCTTAACGCCTGACCCCAGGCAAAGGCTGTTGGTACTTACTACATTGACATCAAAGCCATGGAATGTTTGTTGCCGTGCTGTCCTTGCAGCGGGCAAGGAGGACTGTTGCGGGCCGCGACAGCCAGCGACAGCCAAATTGAAGAATGGGAGCTACGCGCCCTCGGCCTCACCTCTGGAATCTGTTCTTGGCGGAAAAGGGGCAAAGCACGAAGCACAAGCAAGCACAAAGCACGGCACGACACCAAAAGAAATAATTCACACTGATCAGGATGGATCCTCCTGATGAGAACAAGTCTGTTTCCTACAGACTCACCAATCTATCACAGACAGACATCTTGCTCCATCTCCCACTCCCAACTATTCCTGCCAATGTGAGGGCTGACAGTAGCAGTAATACTTTTTTGGATCAAGAGGAGATTTGCAAGGATTCTGTACTGATGTCGCAGCTCGAAAACATGCTACAAGCTGCGGACGTCTCTACCATGTAAGTATACAAGATTGGATGTTTTTTGCTGAGGCTGGAAGGGGAATGCGCATGATCGTTTGGCTGGCACGCAGATCCTTGAGAAATCAAAACAATCCGACTGCAGACAACGAATGTCTCTTGCAGCGGCAGTTATTGCTCAGGAATCCAGACATCTTTAACTGCACCTCTGCACGTGAGTTCACTCCTAGAGTTCTTGATTGGAATTGCATTCAAGCTCTAATCCTTTTTATGTCTATTATGACACAATGTGAAGACAACTGTTCCGTAGAAAATGCCATCTTGACCGTAGGCACACCAGTGGCAGGGCCAACCCCAACTCCTGCAGCAGCGCAGAACACGCCGAAACCGTCATGTCAGACTGTGAGACGCTTCTTGCTACAACTCTTTGGCTCACTGAATGGCAAAGAATCGACATGCATTGCTGGAACTTTCCACTCCTATCAGCTCCTTGGCGTTCTTAGGTTTCTTGAGGGGCAGGGGTGTGGTTGTTGCAATAGGAGCACAAAGAGCCTGAAGAAGCATCTGTAGCGACGCCTCCACACCCAAAGAGGAGGCGAACAACCAGATCAAGGGTGCCCGAGCAGGCTCCTGCGGTCATCTCCAGCACTGACATTGCCAGTGAGGAGCCTCATCGCTTCCATTATGACAGCTATGTCTTTGCTGCCACTCTACAGCTTGATTTCTATTGCTTGCTCTAGGTCAAGACCAAGCTTCCATGCAGAAGTGAAACATTCAATGTGTGTGTTGCAGAGGAGCTCGAGAAAAGCATCAGAGCCTTTCTGGCGATGCATGGGAAGCAGCAGTCAGCAGAAGGGAATGGTGCAGCGGATGGACGTGTACAGTCAGACAGCGAGGGCGAGGATGGTGATGAGGAAAGGGGGCATCAGAAACCCATGCTGCAGCATCTGAGGCGTCTGTCAGAAGGCTTGTTGAAGGGACAGGCCGCAGCAGCAATGCATCTCATTCCCTTGGAGCAGCACCTGCACCTCTTGAAGGCTCTCGGCACCTACCTGCTGCAGGGCAGGGACAAGGTGGTGTATCCAGATGAGGAGGTCAGTTCTGCAACACTCTGTGCATTCCCTTGCAATCTCTTGTTCTCACATGCATTAGATGGCCTTTGAGAGCCAAAAAGTCTAAGGAGGGGCAGACATGACATGACATGGCATGACGCAATGTTTGTGAGCAGTGAGAAACCTTTGCTGCTATGTGCTTGATCAGGATTCCTCGGAGGATTCCATGGCCATCTTGGTGGCGACTGAAGCCAGCGTAGCCTGCCTCTACATGCTCACTTCCCCAGACATGCCGAAGCAGGTCTACCAGGAAGACATCATCGAGGCCATCATGGACAGCGCCAAGTTCAATCTACTTTCAAATGTGCTGGCATTCCACGATGCACGCATCTGTGCTGCACACCGGCCCCAGATGGCTTCCGGGGCAGGTACGCCGCTGCTTCTCCATCACATGCATCTCATGCGTCTTCCCATGGGATGCACAGCAGCATGCGTTCTTTCCAATCCTGCTGCATGGGTGCTGCTCGTGAGAGTCTGAATGTCCTGTGTGATATGAACAGATGAAGATGCTGATGTGGGGCGCACCTCGGCCAAAAAGCCCAAGAGCGCCGCCAAGTCTGCTACCAAAGCAGCCAGGAGGAAAGCTGCAAGGTGTGAAACATGTGCACTGTGCACAGATCAATCACGCACAATGAAAGATGTCATACATGCATGTCCACCCACTCAATGTGCTTCCACTGGGTGGTTGGTTTCTATGGCGGTGCGTGTGGACAGGATCCCGGAGGCTGTGGGCATGTTGGCAGGCCGGCTGGAGTCAGTGGTGGAGCTGCTGGGGAAGCTGCTGGGAGTGGTGCAGCTGCAGCCCAACATGGTACTGCCGCTGCTGCGCACTGCATGCCAGGTCCTCACCGTGGAGGACCTGCATGTTCTGCAGATCAAGTCTGTAGGTACGCAGCTGCTCCCAAGCCCTGATCTGCTCTGCTCTGCTCTGTAGGTTGGACCTCCTGCATGACGCGCATCTGACTGTTTTCCCCTCTAGGTGGAGGATAGTAGTGCATTGCCAGATACATGGTATAGAGGTCTATGGGAAATTACAGGGCTGCTGGTGGCTGGGTTTAAGCGCTTCAAGGAGCAGCGGCAGGCGCTGCTGGATGAGGTCATGACCGGCGTGCTGCCAAACCTTCCCACGGGCCGCTCATCCAGGACATTTGTCATTGGGGACAACAGCGATGCAGCCATTCTTACGGTGTCGGCATTGCTGATCTACTTCATGCAGGCACGTGGCCACCCTCATGCCTTGCTCTTCATGCGCTGTCCTCATCAAGCCTTTCCTGTGTGTGATTTCACGCCTTCCACTGTCCATATTATGACTGATGGGTTCTTGCTGCAGGTCTCTGTTGAGCTGCCATCTCTGGAGGTGGAGGCCGGGGCCCTGCGCAATTGCTACGCTCCAGTCATGCACTGGGCAGACGTCTTCTGGACGACCTGCCTCAGCAGGTGCTCTGCCAGAAACTCTGTCCACTTCAGACTTCTTTTATGCCAATAGTGGTTGTCCTCAGCTGAACATTTAGAGGCACTTTGCTTCAATAACTGTCACCAGCATGCAATGATATGCTTGTGCAGGCTGGGCGGCGTGCGCGCGCACAAGGCTGATGGGGATGCGGACATCAAGTACATAGTGGAGCAGATTGTGATCGATGTCTTCCTGGTGCACTGCACGCCGGAGTGGCCGGCCGCTCTGCCGATGCTGCTGCGGCTGATCACCGCGCTGCACAGCAAGGCCGGCATGCACTGCGCGGACAACGCTGTCCGCCAGATCGCTGTTGACCTGCTGGGTTTCATTGCCTCGCAGCTGTGCTATGAGGCCAGGCGCGCCGACCTTGACATGCCCGCTGTCGAGGAGATCCTGCAAGAGGCCGGTATGTCCCCTAATGGCCGCACGCCTACCTACCTCGAGCAATCTCAGCATCTCCTTTGCTCACTGCATTTTACTCTAGTACTTTGCATGTAGTCCCTGAAAATGGATCCTTATGTTACTCATGCCATGCGATGCTGCAGTTCCTTTTTTCTTGCTTGACATGCTTAATGGTGGCAATGGTCTTTAATGTTGTGCGCAGGCCCTTCAAGCACCGGCGCTGATCCGGCAAAGCAGCTGCTGCTGGGCTATCTTGCGGACCGGAGGCGGGGTGATGCAGAGCTGTGCGCGAGTGCGCGAGAATTCATGCTGTGCCAGGCCTTTGCTGATGAAGTCACAGACCTGCAGAAGGCTGACGCGTCCGACGAGGACCTGATCGCCGCGCTTGTCAAGAGCCGTGAGACTTGCGACGTCCTAAAGCGGGGCTCATCCAATGACCTGTCAGCTGGTGAGCACCCATCTCCAAGTCCCAGACATGGAGAACTCAGCGGATTCTTTCCTTGATCATGCATGCACGCCAAATGTGCTGCTGAGTAACATGCATGTCAATAAGCTGGAGAATGTTAGTATGCACATTGCAAATATGGAAGTAGTATCGACAATGTGCACGTGGCGTGCACAGAGGATGCATGCATGCTGGTGCGCTGGGTGGTTCAGTCAGGCCCTCTGGGCAAGGGGCGCGTGCCGCTGCTGAAGAGACTGGCGGACGCTGTGGATCCCACCAAGCAGACTGCTGCCATCCGGGCCAAAGCTATCAAGGCCATCACGGCCGCGGTTAAAATGGACACCAGCGTCCTGGGCCTCCCAGAGATCCAGCAATGCGTCAACAGAGCCCTGAAGGTGCATCATCATTAGTATTCCGCTTCCCCTGGGAATGCAGAATGCCACTTCTTTGTTTTTGGCGCTTGTAGTATCGCACTGCGGAAGGGAACTCTAGCTGTTGATGTAGCGTGTGGGTCTGTGTTCCATATAATGACACATGGTTTGTTGCAGGATGATGCACCCTCAGTGCGGCAGGCTGCTGTGGATCTCTTGGGCGGCCACATCGGGAGTGACGTGAAATTGGCATCTGCTTACTTCGACACCCTTGTCACTGTCTCTCGAGACACCTCCACCTCGGTGCGGCACCTGTGTTGAAGATGGCTAATATGTTTTGTAATTTTGATTGTCAACTGACTCACAGCCTTTAGAGAGCCTCAACGCCCTGCAAATGCCTTGTAAATGGAAAGCAAGAGCACATGCTGACAACTTGCGAATGTCTGGCAGGTGCGGAAGGCGGCTGTGAAGATACTGTGGGAGTCATGCATCAGTGTGCCAGACTTCCCTTGCGCCTCAGAAGCCTGTGTGGCTGTGCTGCACCGAGTGGCCGACAATGAGGAGTCCATCCTCGAGCTCGTGGCCAAGATCTTCCATGGCCTCTGGTTTGCAGGTGAGCCATGCATCAACATCCTGTGGGCCACAAAGCAGATGCATACTCCCGAATAGGGGATGCAATCAGGCTATGCAATGGTCTGCAAAGAAACTGCTGTTTTCAGCCAAATGTGCTGCACCACTGTGTTGATAGAGCACACTTGCTTATTGCTCTTTGGGCCACACATGACAGATAAGGTGCATGTGTTTTGCAGGCTCGCAGAATGCATCAGCGCCAACGCCTGCAGCCAGAGCGCAGCAGCTGGCGGATGTGTCGCTGTTTGTGTATGAGGCCGGCGGGTCCACCATCCATCTGCCACTTGAGCCAAGCCACGCACTGGTGGCCGTCCTCAAGAAGGCGCTGGAACGCGAGGCCAAGGAGCGGCCTGGCAAGGAGTGGCTGGTGAGGCACCCCCCAGTGTGCCTCATATTGCTGTTAGGGACACTTAGGGTATGCCAGTTGGTTGGAAGGGGCTGTATGACGCAGAAGTGACTGTGTGGGGGATGACAAATGCAAGACTGGTGTGGGGCAGGCTGGAAGAGAGCTGGCGAGCGCCCTTCTGGAGGGGCTGCTCAAGGTGGGCGAGGGTGCTGAGGATGCTGCTGAGCAGAAGACATTCCCCTTCCTCGTGGTAGGATGCATTCAACTTTTTCTTTCATTGTCAAATGCTCAAGTATCATGAGCCCTCTTCTCCCACTCTCGAGGCTGCCTTGAACTCAGCAGGGCCGGCATTAAGGTCCATGTATGCATGCCTGTCTAGGGTTGTCATCAAGATAAATGTGCCATGCTGCAGGGGCTGCATGCGCTGTGCCTCACGGATGTGTCCCTGTGCACGCCGGCAGACGATGCATCCAAGTACATCCGCTGCCTGGCGCCCTACCTCAAAGTGGGGCCCTCCAGCAAGAATGCTCAGTGCCCCAAGAAGCAGGCAGCAGAGCGGCGGGAGGCCGAGTGCCTCCTCTGCATACTGGTGCGGAGCCCAGCAGACACACTACAGGAAATGAGCTGATCTTGACATATGCACTTTAGGAGACTCACCTGCCTTACATAGAAGCAAAATGCCTCAAGTACGACATTGAAGCAGAGAAAGTGTGCAGGCTGTGGTGGACAGCATCTTGGGAGAGATAATGAGCGTCAACAAAGCGCTGGTCACAGAACTGCAGAATGATCTCTTTGTGCTCATCAGCAAGCACCCTTTCATCCAGGTCAGCTATTCTTCCAGTACACAACCTTCTCCATCTGAAGACGTGTGGAAATAGCCTTGTATCCTGTACTTGCAAAACCTGACCATGATGTGTATGTCTTGAGCAGGTCGTGAGTGCTGCGTGCAAGACACTGGCCACGCTGGCAAGGCATGCACCCAGCGCAGGGATGCTCATGACCAGCCTTGCTCAGCATTGTCTCTCTATCCTGCAGCAGAAGGAGCCTTCCATGGCTAGTCCGGGCATATGCTCCAGGCAAGCGTCCTGTTCGGCATGCCTTCAGCGCTTCGAGGGCTCCATGCAAAGTGTTTCCTGCTCTTGTCACAACGGCTATATTTAATGCATGCGTGGAAATTTGTGTGCTTATGAGGTGGGGCATGGTGCAGGTTTTTATTTGTTCTTGGGCAGTTGCTGCGGTATGGCACTGATGCAATCGAGGCGACCCACTTGCCAAATGGGAAACCCGTCACCGTGTCAGACTGCCAGACCACTTGCCTCTCCTTCTTCAACTCCTCAGTCGGTGCGCAATTCAAGTGCCACCCTCTAGCCTGCCCCTGCCATAAATTAAACATGGGCCTTCTCCCTGCATCTGTGTCCAAGGAGCTTTGGAACATGCAATTTTGTGTTCAGACATATTATGGACGAAGGGTTACGCACGGAAAAGACGGCTGAAGTAATTGTATCGCTGTGCAGGGGATCTGAAGGTGCGCGAGTCTGCGCTGCAAGCGCTGGGCTGCCTGGGGATAGCGCGGCCGTCCACGCTGCTGGCACCCGAGGCGCAGGCCATCATGAAGGCCGCTCTGCAGCCCTCAGCGCCCACCATCATCAAGACCCGCGCCCTCAACAACCTCACCGAGCTGCTCAAGGTGCCCTGCCTCTTCCCTTGCTTTCAGTCTTCCTTTCTTGCCAACATGGGCGCCAGGCAGTGATGTGCTGGCTAACCTAGAGGGGTTTGCATGTGGACCCGGAATCACGTTTGAAACACAACTTAAACTGTATACTTTGTTGATTCGTGAGGTTGCTGTTGCTTTGAATTCTCCAGCCAGAGCCTGTGCATTTTTGAAATCAATCTGGCAGGCTACAAACCGTGGACACATATTGCCAAGAACCTATGTAGTACTGGAAGAGTCCATGCGCATGTTGCGGTGGCTGAGTATGGTTGTGTGGGTGTAGGCGGAGGAGGAGAGGCTAGAGAGCGCGCAGCTGGCGTCCGATGAGAAGCAACGGCTGGGGCGGCTGGGGGTGGCAGAACCTGCGCAGCCGCTGCCCACCCAGAACGGCGAATCAGACAGCCTCTCCATCAACAACAGCATTCTGCAGGTCATTCAGCCCCTTGCATGCATAGCAGAAGCAACTTCAGAGCGATGCTTTAGAGCAATGCCTCCTGTGCTCTAAGCGGGTGGGTGGCCGCTCGAATGAACGCTGTCAGCTGTGCTATCTGTGCTTGGAGACCCCCAACCAGCCTTGTGCCTCTCTTCCACCACCAAACTCATCTCAATAGCTTATGCTTTTTCCCTCCTATCTCCCACTTGCATGAAGTCGACTTATCCAAGTGGTTTCCTACGCTATTTTAAAAGAATGATGTAACATAAGTTTTTGTTGTACACTTATGAGTAAGATAAAGAGTGATTATTATTTTTGGCTGATATGGTTTTGACCACCTGTGCTCTGGCAGACGCACTGGGATCTGGTGCTGGGCCTGGCAACGGACGCAACGCCTCCGCAGACGCGCGCGGGCGCCAGCGCGGACCCGGGGGACGCGCTGAACGCGAGTGTGCGGCGCCACGCGGTGGCCGTCATGGATGCCGTAGACCGCAACGGCCTCGTCGCCCCCTGGACCGCCCTACCCCACCTCTTCGCCCTCACCACCGATCCCAACACGTGCGCCCTGTCTTGAGCCATGCCTCCTTTGACCCTTGGCCCAAGTGACTTGTGCAATTCTCTTGCCCTCTAGTATCCAGATGACCTCTAGGTGGGGTTACCTATACAGCATGCATATCAGGTATGTGCGGAAGGAAAGCCTGGCTCGGTGGTCAAAGGGGCACCACAGTCATTTGAGTAATGAAACAAGAGGCGTGCACTGCTTCTGAGAAGCTGTGGAACAGTGGATCAGACCTGGCCCATCAGCATAAGTGCTTGCAGACTGCCAGGGCTTTTACGAGCATTGAATTCAAACCCTGCATTCTTCAGAGCAGGATATTTTCCTTTCCATTCTTCCTGTGCAGCCATGCACGACGACGCTTGCCTCAACAGCGTGTTGAAGAGCAACCGCGCAAAATAGACCTGCAAAAATAAGCATGAAGCTAAGGGGGCCGGTGTGTGCAGCGAGGTGTCGGCTCGGGCGCTGCGCATAATGCGGCGCGTGGCGGAGAAGCAGCCGGAGATGTTCCAGACCTGCCTGGCCAGCGGCCTCAAGGTCACTGCCGACTTTCACGAACGCATCCGCTCCAACTACCGCGCCTCCACCTCACACTCCGCGGGTATTAATGCCTCCTGCATTGCACTCCAACACCATGCGTGTTTGAAGGGCACACTTCCGGCTCTGCGCCTTGGATTGTTGCCAATTTTGTGGCTTGCACCCCAATGCCATGTATGTTTGAAGTGAACGTTTGCGACTCTGCATCCTGGACGTACCCGCCATAATTCGTGCCCTGCTCACCTGGGAACCCGCAGAGATGGAGCAGCGTAGCACAGCAGTATTCAGTGCGTATGCTGACTTCTTCTTGACAAGCTGCTGTGCAGGCAACCCGGTAACATCCCTGCTGGCGTGAGAGAAGTGAGTTTGCTGCAGGTGTATCGGAGGAGGCAGTGCGTGGCTTGGGTGCGCTGTACATGGAGCTGGTGCAGCCCAGCCGCCCCCATCGCACCACCTTCCTCGCCAACCTCCTCAAGCCCTTCGACGCAGCCGCCACCCTCCATTTCCCTTCCTCCGCCTCCTCCGACCTCAGGTGCTCCCACCCAACTCCTGAGAGCATTGCAAGGACTAAGGCATGGCAAGAAATCTCTCACAATACGCCATCCTTTTGCCACTTGCTGGATCAACATATCAGATGGAGATCACAGGGGGTGTCTTTCCCATGTCTGCAAAAGTGAACATCTGCTCATGCCCAGCAATCAAATTGAAACTGGAGAGGGTTTGTTGGTCCCATTACTATTGCTTCTAGACGCTTTTCCTGGTAGAGGCAAGGTGCGTTTGCAGACAAGCTGCAGGTAATGGCTACCAAAATCCTACCCCGTCTTGGACTTTGCAAAACCAAACAATACACAATCAACCGTGGGCACAGTGCTCAGAAGTTATGCCGCCCCCGCCAGTCGGGGCCCCTTTATGGACACTAGAAATAAAGTACTGTATCAGGGAAGGAGGGCGCAGATGCAATACACCAGACAGGATACCCAAAGCTGACATGGGTGGTGTGGTCAGGCTGCTGGCGCTGTGCGCGCATGTGGCGGCGACGCTGCCGTACAAGCGCGCGGATGAGCCGCTGGTGGTCGTCTACCATGTCAACCTGGTGGTCTCCCGCAGGGGCGAGGACGTCCTTTCCGCCCTCAAAACCTCCCTCGCCATCGGCGGCGCAGCCGCTGCACAGGTGCGCTCCTCTCTGTCTTTACTGTCCCAATTTACACCAGGCACAGAGTGCAGTTCTCCTCAACCTGCACTTCCTCCTTACATCAGATGTGCTGCAGGCCTCTCAAACATCAGCTGAAGCAGGTCTCATGTACCGTTTGTGGGACTGCACTCCGAGGACGCATGTGCTGGCTTGACGACTTGTAGCACATGATGCAATGCTTGTCTGCCCAGAGCTGAGAGCACCTGGTGGCGGTTGTGCAGGAGGGGGATGTTGAGAGGGAGTGCAGAGCTTCGCTGGCGCTCTCCATGCTGCTGCTGCTCAAGCACCACCTCAAAAGCACCTATGGCCTCACAACCGACCGCATCGCAAACTTCAACCCAGGTGCGCTCACAAGCCATCTGCCAAATATCCAGCCTCAGAGTATGTTGCCCAGGAATACAGCATCCCAGAACTTAGTTCAACGAAAGGTCAAGCCAATTCGCTTGCATGCGAGTAGAGACAGGGCGCTCACACTGTGTTTCTGTCATTGCAGGCACAGCAGACACCAGGAAACATGAAGAGACGAGGAGCCTGGGCCAGATACCAATAAAGCCACTGGACCTCGATCGGCTGAACCTGGATGCTGCCTCTGAACCTGCGCTCCTGCAGGAGCAATACGCCGTGAGCTGCTTCCCACACCACTGTCCTCCCTCCATTCGAAGGAATAGTACTTGACTGCACATATTATTGGAGTGTGCATTGACTCGCCCAGCAGCGTCAGAGCATTGAGAGAGTGTGAAGTCAGAGTTCAGATTCACCAAGAAAGTGATCAGCACTGACGCGGGGGGCGGCCATTGCAGGTGTTCAAAGCGTTGATGAAGGCAGACTCGAGCGACTACGGCGACGGTGTCCAACTTCTGGGCCGCAGGAAGTCGTCCAAGGCGGTTGCTGCACCTGCGGAAGATAATGCAGACGAGGATGCAGGGGAAGCGGGGGGTGCCACTCCTGCACTTGCAAATGGGAACGGCCGGATGGACCACATGCACGGCTCTGCCGGGCCCTCCACTGCAGGCAAGCCCGCCTGTCACCCAGCCAGGATCACGATCAATTCTCAATGCTGCATGGCGTCCCTGATGGACTCTTTCCAGATCCCTGTCGCGCAGTACTGTGCTCATTTTGCGGTACTCTCCATCAATTTCAAGCCTGCAAATAGGAGTAAAGCTGAGGCCCAAATTGGTTCTAGAACTGCCAAGTGTGCAAGCTTCTGATTGAACCACCTCAATAATTTTGGAACATTAACATGCCACACTCTGTGCTGAGAGGCACTAAGCACTGCTGATTTTGTGATAAGAAAGGACTCGCTGATTCTGTGTATCCTGTCCTCAGCACCGTGCCTGTGCCAACGGAAATACCGATGTTATGGAGCAGGCATGGAGGGCAAGCGCAGCGGCAGGACAGCGAAAGGCCGAGGTGGACGCAGCGCGAGCCGGCTGGGCACGGATGTGCGGTGCACGGTCACCAAGCGCCGCGGCGGCAGCACGGGCGGCAAGAGTGGCCGCAGAAAGGCGGGGCGCGTGCAGATATCCGACAGTGAAGATGATGACGGTGGCGGCTCGGACGACGGCGAAGAGCAGTACTTGGCTGCAAGGAAGGGAGCCGCTCGCCGGCGGCTGGAGCCCATGCTTGTGGACTGAGCCGGGCATGTCTTGAATGGCTGGGATGAATACACCACAGAAAAATCCTGTAACGAATGGATGAAAATGAACTGTTTCTTGTGTACAGAATTTGATTTGGAGCAATTGCTGTCGTATTCTCCTTTGCTGCATGCATAACATATGGCAAGCCTTGGGTAATGTCTCCCTCGATAGGTGTTATAATTGCTGTGATATAGTGTGGGCACCTGCTGCTCAACACCACATGAATGTATCGCGGCGGGTTCTTGTGATGTTCCTGTGTAAAATAATTCAGAAACATTTGGACGTTGAGGTCTCCCGCCTTCTCTCATGCATCATCTTATGCTGTGCCACTGGAATGATATTGCCGGCAGGTGCACCACCTGATGCAAAAGTCAACATGTGTCCTTTGGATCGGTGACAGCTGTAAGAAAATGATAGAATGCATGAAGAAATTGGTGGCATTTTAACAGATAGAACAAAGCATGTAGATGCCAAACTACAAATTGATCGATCAACCGACTTCGCAGAATGTCAGGTTAAAACTGCGATTTGAAGTTCGAAATTTCAATTGCAAAGCTTCCCCCACATGTGGGCAAGGAGAGCCAGACTTTGCGGACCAAGGCTATTCAAATCATCACACATATACATCTGTTGCTAGACACAGGTTGACACCATTGATGTCAACGTCAAGTCAATTGGAACATGCCCAAGCAAATTGGACAAAAGAAGTAAGCAGGCTGACAGCGCATGCACAATTTCAGTTATTGCAAAACATCCCAGCGTTTCAAATTCAAACAGGTAAGCAGCAAACATCAAGTGTGTTTGATACATACGGTGTTGCAAGCGGGGCGCCTCGACCTGAGGCAACTTCACGGTCTCATGGAATATTATGCAAGACCTAGGTGGCGTGACTGAACCACTCCCAACTGCTTAGAAGCAGGTCAAAGAATCTGCCACTCCTGCTCAGCCACCTCGCTGCCGTCTGCTGTGCTGCGCCGTGTGAGAGCTTTGACAGGCGTCACTGGCCGCGATGCTGCATCCCCTTTGGACACAAGCACAGTGCTCGCACTGAGGCCGTCTGCAGCACTGTTTGGCGATAGGAGCACTCCAGAACTGCACGCAATTTTGCACACCTTGCTCAACGCTACCAAGTAATGCGGCTCAAGACATGCATGGACAGGGAGGCTGAAGAGGCTGCAATGCCATGCGGTACAGTTCAGGAAGTGCCAGGGGAATTACCAACATGCTTTGAGTATGCCACGTCAGTGTGGTTGCTGCCGAACCTGGCGAGGGAGGATGGCTGCTCGGCAGGCGTGGCTGCGTCATGGGTGTCACTGCTCTGCAGCGATGCGCGCAGCTCTCCTGGCTCATTCCTGGAGTGCCTTATCGGGGGAGATGGAGACGGCGACCTGCCATCACCACGCCAACCTAATAAGCCCCCCACTGACTCCAGCTTTCTTGTCACCGCTCAAGGTTCTCGCACGGTCATCGAACCACCCTTGCAGCTCGGATGGGCATGTCCAGAAGAAGGTGAGTTGTACAGGCCTTGGAAGGATGTGCGAGGCAGCGGCATGCCCTGTGCCCTACATCCTATTTGAGAATTAGCAAATAGAAAGAGAGAGAGGGAACGCCGCGCACCTGGAGCGCTTGGGGCCGGGGCCGTGCGGCGAGCCGTGGCCGTCGGCGTCAAACTGTGTCGGGCGGCGCCGCGGCCGCTCCTCGGGCCGCGCATCGCAGCCGACGGTGGTGGCGGTGGAGAGCGCGCTGCGGCTGCGGCTGCGCGGGTGCATGGCGATCTGCAGCCAGGGATGCTGCAGCATCTCGGCCGCCGTTGCGCGCCGCTCCGGCACATACTCCAGCATCGGCTGCAGGAAGTCCGACAGCAGCTGCGCCTGCAGACAGGCAGATACATGTGAGCATTGTGCACACGGTAAGCAGAGCAATCATCTTGCAAGGTCCCTGGTTGAAAGGAATACACTGTTGGGCGATGCTGTTCAGTTTCTATTTACGTCTCATCCCAGCGGAGCTGGTCGACAGTACAACATGCATTAATTTTGGTTTGATCATCATCACAGCAGCCCCGACACCCCTTCTCAACACTGATTGCAACAGGCACATTACGCCCCACTGACATTCAAATACATTCAGGAACCAGCAATTCCGCACAGTCCTTGCTCTTAAAGATAGCACTAAAATCGGCATCATGTATCAGGCAGCAATGCAAAAGAAAGAGGAGAGCCGTCCCACCTCGGCCTCGCGCATGTCATACTTCTCACGCAGCACGGCTTCCAGCGGCCAGTAGCGCAGCTTCTTGATGTGCCTGAGCTCGCCGTGGCGGTTGAAGAAGTCTTTGGCGTACTTGCCCGTCGCCGCAACCTTGCGCGGCATCTTCCCCAGCAGCTCCATGAACAGCGCCAGGTGGTCCTCATCCCTGACCCACACATCTCCCATAAAAAAAACTCTTGCAGAATAGCAGCGCATTCCATGTGTGTGTGTATACCGTTATGATCAAACTCCAAGGATTCCTCAGGAGAATCTCAGAACTCCTGCTGATCAGCAGCCCAATTATGCAGACACAACCACATGCATGGTAGTACTCATCTCAGGCAAGAGTGCATGGCGGCAGATTTGACCTTCTTGACCTGCTGCCATGCACTCTGCGCACTCAAAGAGTGAGTCTGCACAGGTCTGCCATCAAGAACTTCTCAAGCGCAAACTTTTCTCAAATATCTCATGCACAGCCTGGTGGTGACCTTTTGTTGGAGAAGAAAGAGAGACTCACCGGTCGTAGTCCTTGCCAGATCGAGGGTCAAAGAGGAGGTCGCCGGTGACCAGCTCAAACACCATGCATGCCAGGGACCACATGTCCGCTGGCGTCGAGTACTTGGCGCCCAGGAGCACCTGGACATTGTAGAGAGAATTTCGGGCAAAGTGTCTTGAATCATACATAAATGATTTTGCACATGGGAGGGTCTGTCGGAGCAGAAAAAGTAGTGCTAAAGAGAATGGGCTTCTCAGTGCACGTCGCAAGCTACCGATTTTGGTATTGGCTGCGTTTACGAAGGCAGCAGTCATGAGTGAGTCATGCTGCCCAGATACCGACAGCCGGCAGGTGCCAGATTACAAAAAACTTCATGTGTGTTGCTTGGTATTACTATCAAACGGGCGCACCTCAGGGCAGCGATACTGCCGGGTTTGGATGTCACTGGTGAATTGCTTGTGTGTCCAGCAAGCATTACCAAAGTCCACCACCTTGGCACTGGCTGTCAGTACCCGCTCCTCCAAGCCAGCATTCGCTGATGCAGGTTCCTCTTCATCGCTGCCCCTGTCAAGAGGGCGGAACAAGTCAGCACTGTCGCACATTTGACAGTCGACGATTGACGTTTGGTGCGCGCCACATGATACACACCACAGCATTTGCAAGAACAGGCCAGCTGCAAGAATAAGCAAGAAATGCACCTGCCATCATATTCGTCTCCTGCTTGTGCTTGGCTGTCAGGCTCTGCTCCATCTTCACAGGTGTCCTGGCCATTCCTAAGACCTGCTTGCCACAGACATGCACACCACATCCCATGAGCCCTGTGCTCAAGCCATGTCGACATGACTAGAAGATGCATTGGAAGGCTGAGCACCTGCCACATGTTAAAAGAAAGCAGCCATTCAATGGGAATACTTGACCCTCCGTTTGCTTAGATCATGGAGGGCGCCTTGCCTGACTCTGCAGAAGCTGTGACTGCTGCGCCGGATGTGACATCTGAGTCATGCCCTGTCTGCTGTGAGTCTGCCTCCGAGTCAGTTGGCGCACTGCCAACCTTCTTCAGCTTCTTCTTCAGCTTCTTCTTCTGGTTCTTCGTCAGTGCCACGCCGGCCGCCGCAGCCGCCGCCAGGTGCCCCTCCGGATTGGCGCTGTGCGCTGCAGAAACTGCACCAAGCACATTTTTCACCTCACCAACTGCGAGCCCTGATTCTGGCGCCACTATTAAGCTTGAATCAGAGTCTCTGAAGAGCCCCACCAGCAAAGGTTCCCTAAACAGCAAAATGCAGCAGCACCAGCAAAGATCCTTTGCTAGGCCCAGTGACTGTGTAACTACCTGCAGAGGCCGGCTCAGCAGCGGAAGCTGGGGCAGGCGTGGAGGCAGTGTTGACAGGCTGCAGCCACTTGCGCGGACGGATGGCTTCGGTGAGCATCACATTCTCGGGCTTGAGGTCAGTGTGGATGATGCTGAGCTTTGTGTGCATGTAGTCGATGCCCACCAGCACCTGCTTAGTGATGTGCTTCACCAGCGGCAGAGGGATCCCCCGGTAATTGTACACCTTTATGAGCGACAGCAAGTTGTCTCCCAGCACCTGTGCAATTCCACTCCCAAATATCAGGTACTGCTCACCAATCTCCCAGCCAAATCATGCCGGATGCATGTCTGAAAGTGATTGCGATGGAGTCACCCCTAAAAAAAAATGACAGGCTGGGATGTTATAGTGATTCTGAGAGAGGTCATCACAGGTGTGCACTAAAGGAAGCTGCACCTCAAAGACCATGCAGATGTGGCGGCCATTGGCACCGCTGTGCTCAAACCAGTCATATAGCCGCACGCAGTGCTTCTCATTCTCAGGATCGCCATCCTTGATCTGTGTCAGCAGCGTGACCTCATCCCTGGCAGCCTCCGTGTAATGCTGAGCACTCTTCTGCACCTGTAAATAGCACTCTAGCTGTTGGTGCAAGCAACGATACAAATTGATTGAGATAGTGGCTGGAAAATGCTTGTCAAACATCCATGTCAATAGGTCTGGCCATGTGGCTGAGGTCACCTTTAGCGCTGCCTCCACTCCTGTCTTTGTGTCCTGTACAAGCCACACTGTGGAGAAATGCCCCCACCCTAATTTGCGCAGCACAACATACCGTCCATCTTTGTACTTCTCTCCAATGCGTACAGGATGGTATCCCCCTGGGCAACAGGACGAGACGTCAGCTGGGTTGCTCCTGCAATTGTCAAGCAAGGCTGGCAGCAATAGAAGTAGCAAGCAACCACGTTGTCCCCACCTTTCCTGTATCCCTCGACTCCCTCGTCCTCGCTCTCGTCGTCGCTCCCTGCGCTCTCTGAGCCAGAGTCGTGCCTGTGTGAAGATTGGTTGGACAGCGGACCTACACTCCAGGTCAACTTATTAAGAAAGCCTCTGAGAGCATCACCTAGGTGCAATGAGAATCAACGCATGCTTTTCCTGTTCAACTAGTAAGTGTTCAGCTGTATCAGTTGTGGCTGCAAAGGAATCATAGGCCAGGGTAGGCTAGCATTCACACCTTTTCGCAAAGCTTTCTTCGGCTTGCGCCGCACAACCTTCGAAGAGTTTGGAGCTGTACGGGGACCTACAGAACAGTAAATTTGAGTCCATAGTAGAAGCGCCCTTCCTAGAAGCTGAAACAGCTAAAAACAACAACATGCAGCCTGTGCTGATTGCATTTTCAAGCACCTGGGGCAGGCAGTTTCTGCATTGCTCCACAAGTCTACATTCCCTTACTATGACCTCCCTCGCAGGAAGAGATTTGGATATCAGTTCTGGTTGAGATGGGCCGGCACGCAGCCTCCTTTGAGGGGGAGCGTATCCAGCCATAGACGAGGCGAAGCTACAGCCTACGAACGAATATGGTTGAAATTCTGGTTTTTTTCCCAGACGCTTTGACTGTTTTGTATGTCTTGTACTCGATCATCAGTTAAAGTACTACATGATTGCATGCAATTTCTTGTACGCCCGCTTTTTACTGGGCCGCAAATCAGTACTGAAATTCAGCTTTTCAATCTGGAAATTGCAATTCTACCTCCAAGATTCACGCCTCTTCCTTACAAGGAGCCTGAGGCCATGCAACAAGCAATTAGCACAGCAACATATTCCTTCAGATTTGACGCTAATGTCACAGCTGCTGATATCAGGATGCCGACCGGCCTGTAATTATAATTACGTAATGGCGAGAGTGTACTGGATTTGGCATATGGGTGGGTGCACACTGGCAGGAAGGCAGAGCCACATCAAAGGTTGCCATAAAGTACTTCTTCACACTGTAAAGCTACCATCGCCATCATGGCGCCGACTTGCAAGTGCTCTGAAGCTCATCGCCTGTGTACTGCGCTGATTCCCTCGAGAGGTCTCCGATCAGGTCTCCACAAACAAGGATTTCTTTCAGCTTTTGGCCTTAGTGTGCGAGAAGCTACTTAGGCATTTGCAACTGGGATGGGCTCCAGATCATCCGGCATCTGAGCCTTGAATCCCAGCACAGTGCCGTAGAAGAAGAACTCCCCATCAAGGGATCTCCTGATGGCCTGAGCTGACCTGAAGCCATGCTGCTCCCCCTCAAACATCACCAGCGCAGTCGGCGTCCCCTTTGCCTTGATGGCATCATACATGATCTGCGCCTGGTTGGGAGGTACAATCTCGTCCTCAAGGCCCTGCGCATGCATTACACCACTCTCAGGAGACAATGCTCTCACCAACGTTCTCTAGTCGGAGATGTCATGCAGACGAGTCTATCAAGTGAGAGACTGGTAGAATGGCAGGTACAATGATGGGCGGCTTGCCTGGAAGAAGGCAGTGGGTGTTGACCAGGACTCCAGGGAGTTGATGGGCGACCGTTCCTTGTACACGGCCATGGCTGCTGGATAAGGCCTGCAATATCACACCAATGCCTTCGTTAGACATGCGTACATTGCTACATGGCCAAAAGCATCTGTGACATTGATCAGCAAGACAATGGATACGCACCCGATCAAGGAGTCCAGGTAGCGTGACTCAAATTTGTGGGTCTCCTGTGCCAGCAGCTCACAGTCCGCGACGCCATAGTGTGATGCACCCGCAGAGAACACCTTCCTGCAAGTAGAAAGCACCCCCTTGCTACGACCTCCAGATCTACTTCCAAACTCCCATCCCCGGAATTTATTTTATCAATGACTTTATCACAAAACTGCCTGGCAACAGGCCTGATAGCACACACTGTGGGCAAGGAGATGGCTCCCACCTGAAAGCCAGGCAGGCCAGGGTTGTGTAGCCGCCAGCGGAGCCGCCGCTGATGCAGAGGCGCTGCTCGTCAGCCTTGCCTTCCGAGGCCAGGTGCTTGGCGGCATTGCAGCAGTCGTCCACGTCCACGATGCCCCAATTGCTGCGCAGCCTGTTGCGATACTCCCGCCCGTAGCCCGTAGAACCCCCGTAGTTCACGTCCGCAATGCCGTATCCTGCATGCGTAAGGGGCCCGGGATGATACATGTGCAAGAACTACTGATTGAGAGGATCCTGTTGCTCAGCACACTGCAGAAAGGAGGGAACTCATACCAACAGAGGGGTGATGTGTGTCTAGCAGGTGATGGGAGGGTGGAGAAAGGAGCACCTCTGCTGGTCCAGTACTGGATGCCTAGGCTGAAGGCAGTGGACGCTTGAGAGGTGGGCCCGCCATGAATCTTGATCAGCAGTGGCGGCTGCTCGCCAGACGGCAGGTGGAAATCCTGTGCTCCCAATAATCCAACCTCAGCGTCTATGGTTTGGATGTTAATCAATTTTTAGGAACACTTTCAGTGGAGGAGCCATTTTCTAAATCATGTTGCCAGATGTGCCGTGATAAAAGCATTGAGCCAAGTGCCACAGAGGAGGGTGGGTGCACACCTTGTTGCGAGGTGCGTAGAAGTTCATGTGCGCGGTGAGGCCGCCCTCTGTTGGGAACTCGACAGCCTCCGGTGCTGAGAGGTATCCCTCGTCGATCTGCATGCAAGATTAATTGCTTATCTACCGAACCAGACTTCACACTGCATGACAGTGTCTCTATAAAGGCTTGTTGCAAGAAATGAGCGTTTTCAGTGGTATTTTCAGCCGGGTCCTTCCTGTAAATTGGCCATCAGAGTCATGGCGGTTATCCTTGGCCCCATGCAACATTCTTCTTCTTCCGCACCTCCACGTTGCTGGATTTGCGCAGGGTCTGCCACTGGGATGCCTTGGCTGCTATGAGCGCATCCACGCTGTCTGCCACAATCACTGCCGCCTCGCTGCTGCGTGTCGGGGACCCGCCAACCGTGCCGAGCGCCACTTTGCTGCCGATGCTGGCAACTGACAGGCTGCCAAATGAAGAGTAGGGGGTGCTCAGCGGGAACAGCTCTTCGCCATCCAGCACAGCCAGAGTGCTGCCGGCCACCTTGGCATCGGAGAATGTCACCAGCAGCCTGCAGATACACATCAAGTGCCTCAACAATGCATGCCTGTTTTGCTGACCATTATCTGAATGCGTAATCTGATCAATCTGAAGGAGTGATTTGGATCCCAAAAACAAATCAGGCGGGCGCAAAAAACTGCAAGTGCAGAAGGTGAAGTTGTGGTAAGATGGCTGACCTGCCGTCTGGTAGGATCTGGTAGGAGCGCATGCCAAACACCCAGGCAGGCCCGCCAAATTCGGTGTCCTTTTTAAGCAGGGCAGATATGCTGCCGTCCTTGGCCTCTTTGTAGAGATTCCAGAAGCCGGATCTGTCGCTGATGAAAACAAGCTCCCCTGACGCTGTCCACAGAGGTTGCATCACTGACTCATCCTTGCCGCCCGCAACCTGTTCAATTCAATCATAAACCATCACGATGGCCCCTGAAGGCAGTATGCACACCCCTTCTTTGGACATTTAACATCGTCCGGTAAAATCTCCTGGAAATAAGTGGTGCAGCAGCATCACTCACCTTTTTGTGGCCAGACAGAGAGCCATCCTCTGCAATGTCGGCAGTCCACAGCTCGGTGTCATCCCAGGGCATGTTTGGGTGGTTCCATGTGACCCAGGCGAGCTTGCTGCCGTCCGGACTCACGCGCGGGGACGAGTAGAAGTCATTGCCCCCCACCAGGACTGTGCTTGCTCCATCGGACAGGGCTGCAGCAACCCAAATGCCCTGAATGCTGGCCAAGTCACCATTGCCATGGTAGTGCTCGTAGTACCTGCCGTTGCCTTTTTAGGACAGTGGAAACGGTGAATGTCACATGAAGGTCTGCCCCATATATACCCAAAATTGCTCCACATTCTAAGCTCCACATTCTTAGAATAAAGACCCAGGGGCTCACCCACAGCTGCAATGGAGTTCACGGCTTCGCCAGATCCGCTGTGGTCCTCTTGCACGGTGATGATGCGGCTGCGCTTGGCATCCACGACGCCGTCCGCAAACCTGAGCTTGCCCTCCGGCGTCAAAACCTCTGGTGCCTGGATGCTGGGTGACACAGCTTGCTTGTACAGCCTCTGGTCCCTGCACCATCATATTGCAGTCAGAAGTCAGATCCCGTGCATGTGCCTGCACTAGTCCAATGTTGCAAGATGCTGTTTGCTGCGGCAGCATGTGTGAGCAAAAAGAACAGTATTGGCTCACTTGAAGTTTGAGAAATACAGTACTCCCTCGCCGAGAATGTACTCGCCGCCACCATACTCATGCACGCGCGTGCGCACATTCAGGCCAGTATCTGGACCTGGCGTGACATCCTCAATCTTGCCATCCTCCGTCCTGCAGCAAACAGGATTCCTTGACCCTAGAGTCTAGCCATGAAGGGAGTTCCCAGCAATGTGCGTGCATCAGTGGGACTTCTGGTTGTCAAGATGCTTCCTTGGCATGGTAGGATTATCTCACCGCCTCACGAGGACTTGGCGGCCTCCCTCCTTCGGCCTGCCCTCTATCCAATACACATTGCCATCTGAACTTATGGTGGGCGCGCCCAGTCTGATGCTCTGGCTTGTGATGAGTTCACTAGAAATGGGGCTGACCCAATCTCCAACTGGCGCCTGCTGGGATGCCATTGCTTTGCAGAGCTTCCTGTCTCTAGATCGGGTACTAGGACCTGATGCCAACCTTGACCTGCAACGGAGAGGCAGCATAAACACAGAAAATCCGAATAGAAAAAACAACGAATAAGTAGAGCCAAAGAATTCGGTAATATGCTGCATTGATAGAGCGTATGGAAATCCTGGATGCCATCGGTGCATGTGAACGAAGATACGACATTTTTGATTGCGATCTCAAATTTTACGCTGCATTCACGCACAAATGTACCCAGAGCTGACCTTGGACAGATGTCCCGCACGGGGAGAGCCTGGATCCAGACCTTTGGATATCTCCACACACAGTGTGAAGACGTTGTAGCTCTCGTGGGCAAGCGGAAGTATACCCCGTTAACAGCACACCTAAGGAGCATTACAACATTCTAAGTATCACCAAATGTACTCCTTTGTGCCTCTTCCGACCAAACAATCCAAGGAAGTGATGTGTCATGTGACCCACGTCATGACCAGCTGATCAGCTGAACCTGCAGGGAACCTCCTCATGCATCGAAAGCTTGACCGGCAGAACTTCGCAACGGCTGAAGTCAACTTCTTTGCTTCTTGTCTGTGAATCATGTAACAGTCAAATTGCTTCTTGTGGAGCAACATGTACAAGATTATTCTTTTTTCGGATTCATCAAGTTCATGTAAAGTAATACACGCAGCAGGGTGCTTGCAATCGCGACGGAGACATGCTTTTTGTTCTCAATCGACCCAATCGAAGCTAAATCAGGACCTGGCAGTGGATCCCATAAGGTGAGCCTGCTGTGTGTTTCCCAGCGTTTTCCAGTTTTGGCCTAAACTTTGTGCTCGTGCTTTTGTATTTATAATCAAATCAATCTTTTGTTGAGCGCAGGTCTGTCGGCCAGCAACAGGTAGACTCAGGGCAGCTCAGTATTTCAACAACTCCCGTAATAAGACCTAGACTGGGCATTATGGCCCAGACGCAGGGGACAGCTGTGACAGCAGCAGCTGCTGTTGGAATTCACAGTCTAAGGGCCCGAGAATCAGAAAATGGGGTTCCTCTGGAGCATAGGCGCGATCTACTTTTACTTGCCAGCTGTGTTCTGGTTTGTGTGAGATATGCACAGACAGCACAGCTGGTTGTTGCTGCTGCACTGCTCCATCGACAGTGGGCAAATGCTGCAGGTCAGTCTTCTCCATCCTATCAAAAAATGTGTGTTCCAATTGCTACCTTGAAAGCAGAAGCTAAGGTATAAGCTTGTGTTGCAGGTGCACCGCAACTTCCAGGCTGGCCCCATCTAGAAGACAAGGTGAGGCCCTTGTGTGTGTGTGTGTGTGTGTGTGTGTGTGTGTGTGTGTGTGTGTGTGTGTGTGTGT